>Ga0334887_1000034_pt1 | contig 198075 bp, 189 predicted proteins | sample GraSluR1_MG_10_FD_207217 | JGI IMG/M metagenome (GOLD analysis project Ga0334887, IMG submission 207217) | Sludge microbial communities from methane-producing bioreactor in Wageningen University, Netherlands - Granular Sludge_18_07-R1 | ecosystem: Engineered > Bioreactor > Anaerobic >...
TTCATTTGGCTACCTCCCTTTCTTTTAGTCGTGGTGTTCCTGCACCACTGTTAAGATCCAAGAAAGATGGTAGCCTTTTAACTGTCTGTCGGGCAAGGCCGTTCTATAACATAGTCACTCAAGCGGTCTTTATATCGTTATATCCACCTTCCCCGGTTGCAGTTCGCCTGCCGGTTTGCCGTGGTCCTTGCTGTATGTTCTGGCGGGTCTTTCGGGTGTTTCCTCGTGGGGCTGGTCGTGGGGATCGCGCCGGTTCCTCTCCTCACGCTTCTTCGGGCCAACGAATTCCTTCGATACGGAGAGTTTCCTGTCCGTTGGCTGAATATTCCTGACAAGGTCAACCTTGAAGGTCTCGTCCATGGCGCGTGCCTCGTGCCCTCAGTTCATCTCTATGTTCTCGATATCCTTTCTTTCCGGAGATGAGAATATCTTCTTCAGCTCAAGCAGGATGAGCAGCCGGTCATCCAGTTTGCCCACACCCTCTATGTACTCCGATTCTATGCCCGCAACCATGGAGGGAGGCGGTTCGATCGTGTTTGCCGGGATCCTCAACACCTCGGAAACGGAATCGACGATGAAGCCCAGCACCAGGCCCTCGAGTTCGACGACGATTATGCGCGTCGATTTGTCATATGGTTTTTCCCGAAAACCGAGACGTTTGCGCAGGTCGACGATGGGGATGATCTTTCCCCTCAGGTTTATCACTCCTTCGATGAAGGCAGGCGCGTTGGGGATCCTCGTGATGTTCATCATCTTATTGATCTCCTGGACCTTGAGGATATCGACCCCGAACTCCTCCGTTCCGAGTTTGAATGTCACCAGTTGCAGAATAGTTCCCTCATTCATCAGAATCCTCCTCTTTCCTGTATAATCGGAAGTTTCTCTCCCAACTTAAGCTATCGGCAGATTGCGCATCCAATCTCTATGGATACTACAACCGATGAACGCAGTCAACCCCAATCGGTTGGGAAATCAGTGGGTTAGGCAGGCATCTTCCACAGATCCACTCCCACAGCGGTTGCGGGCACCTGCAATGACCGGCTTACACGCTCCGTCTCGCACATCTTTCCGCCCACCCTTTTTTACCTCTTTAGTCGACTCGAATCCTGTCGATAAAACATACAAGGGATATCCCGTTGCCATGAAGACAAACGTAACCGGAAGAGGCCATGGAAGACCCCGGGAGGTTCCCGGCAAGGACATGCAGGTCCATATCGGCCGGCAACCCATCCTGAACAGGGCCGGGAAGATATTCGGCTACGAACTCCTCTTCCGCAATGGCAGCGTCAACGGGGCCATGGTCACGGACAATACACAGGCGACAGCGAGCGTTATGGTGAACGCCCTCAACAATATAGGGATCACCCGACTCATCGGGGACAAGATGGGGTTCATCAATGTCGACGACAGGGTCCTTGACAGCGGAATCGTGGAACTCCTCCCGAGCAGCATGACCGTCCTCGAACTCCTGGAAACGGTAGAGATCGACGAGAGGGTCCTCACGTTGTGCTCCGAGACCAGGAAGAAAGGCTACCGCTTCGCCCTTGATGACCTCGTCGCCTACGAGGCAGTGGTCGAAAGCATGTTCCGTATTGCCTCCTATGTAAAGGTTGACCTCATGGGCACCGACAGGAAGGAACTCCCGAACCTTGTCGGAAGACTGAAAAAGCATGATGTCAAACTTCTTGCCGAGAAGGTGGAAACCCAGGAGGACTTCGAGGTATGCCGCGGGTTAGGCTTCGACTATTTCCAGGGTTACTTCTTCGAAAAACCGTCGATCATATCGGCGAAGTCGATTTCACCCACCCAGATGGTCCTTCTCCAGCTGTCAAGGATCCTCGCCAGGGAGGAGGAATTCTTCGTCATCGAAACCCTTTTCAGAAAGAACCCCGAGCTTCACATAAAACTGCTCCAGTTCATGAACTCGGCAGCCTTTTACACGGCCCAGAAGATCAATTCGATCCGCCAGGCCATAAGCCTCCTTGGATACCGCAACCTGCAGAAGTGGGTCACCCTTCTGCTCTTTGCCGGAGAGGGCTACGACACGCGCTCCGCCCCCCTCTTCGAGCGCGCCGTCGTCAGGGGCAGGATGATGGAGCTTCTCGCCGCGCGTATCACGCGGGACAACTCTGCCACCGACATGGCCTTCATTACCGGCGTTTTGTCCCTCGTCGATGCCCTCTTCCAGACACCCCTTGAGGACATACTCAACGATTTCAACCTCACGGAGGAAATACACGGGGCGCTTCTTCACCGACATGGGGTCCTGGGGGAGATCATTACCATTATAGAAACCCTGGAGCAGGAGAACTACGGGGAGCTTCTAGCCCGCCTCAGAGACGTCCACATGACCCCTGACGAGATTTACGCCATCGAGAACAACGCCATCGTGGAATACGAATCGATGAGCGGAATGTAGAAAAAGACGGCTTGAGTCGCTTAAATCGCTTGAATCGCTTGAGAGTTGAAAAAAAAGAACACCCCTGATGCCCTGTAGGGCTATCAGGGGTGTATAACCTTCAAGCCATTCAAGCGACTCAAGCCGTCTTTAACCGTCTTTCAGTTCCTCATCTGCATCTGTGCCTGGATCTGGGCGGTTGCCTTTCTGTGCATCGTGTAGTTGAGAATGACCGAAGGGATGTCGAGAATGAGGATCACCTTGCCATCACCACGTATGGTTGCTCCGCTTATTCCCTTGATATCCTTGAGGAATTCTCCCAGGGGTTTGATGACCACCTCTTCCTGACCGATGACGGAGTTGACCTTGATGCCCAGTATTTTCTCGCCGATAGAGCAGATCACCACGTAGCCGCTGCCGTCCTCGGGGCTCTGCATGAGAAAGGCCTTGCTGAGGTCAACAACAGGAATGACGGTGTTGCGCAGGACGAGAACCTCGTTCTTGTCCACCGTCTTGATGAGCCCCTCCTTGAGCTTGACGAGCTCTGTAACCGTGTTGAGGGGTATTGCGAAGAGCTCCTCCTCCACCTTCACGATAAGAGCCCTCATGATGGCAAGGGTGAGGGGAAGTTTGATGGTGAGCTTCGTCCACTTGCCTTCCTCGGAATCGATGTGCGCCTGCCCGTTCATCTTCTCGATGTTCGTCCTGACGACATCCATCCCCACGCCTCGACCGGAGACCTTGCTTATCTTCTGAGCCGTGCTGAGCCCCGGTATGAAGATGAGGTTCATCGCTTCTTTCGGAGACAGGCTTGCCAGCTCCGCCTCGTTCATGAGACCCTTTTCTTTCACCTTGTCCTTCACGGCCTGGATGTTGACACCCTTCCCGTCATCGTACACCTCGATGATAACGTGGTTGCCCTCGTTGTAGGCCTTTATGGACAGGAGACCCTTGGCCCGCTTTCCCTTCTTCGTCCGCTCTTCGGGCAGTTCGACGCCGTGATCGACAGAATTCCGTATGATGTGGATGAGGGGATCCGTCAGTGCTTCTATGAGGGATCTGTCAAGCTCCGTCTCCTCGCCTTCCACTTTCAGCTCGATGTCCTTCCCGAACTCCGAGCAAAGGTCCCTCACCATCCTGGGGATCTTGTTGAAAACCTTGCTGACGGGCACCAGCCTCGCCCTCATGACGGAAAGCTGGAGCTCATTGGTGATAACCTCTATGTAGTTCGTTATATCCGTGAGATTGTCGAAGACGGTCTCACTCTCCTCGCCTTTCTTCGCCATGCTGTTGACGAGGATAAGCCTGTTCTTCCCGAGGACCAGCTCACCGACGAGGTTCATGAGCTCATCGAGCTTCTTGACGTCGATCCTGATCGACTGCTCCTCCATCTTGGGGGTCTTCTGTTTCACAAGCGCCTTGTTGAGCTGCGTCTCCGTGATGTATTTTTCCTCGACGGCGATCTCTCCGACCTTCTTGTCCTTTTCCGTCTCCTGTTTCTTGAGGACATCATCCAGCTCGGACTTCGTAATGATGTTCTCTTCCACCAGGATCTCACCGATCTTCTTCGTCTCTTCTGGCTGTGGCGCCGCGTCTTTCCTCGCGGGGTCGAGGAGGTCCGTGAGCTTCACGATGACGGCGGACGCGTCCTGGTTTTCGCTTCCCTGGTCCCGGATATCCTCTATCATCAGTTTCATGAGGTCGAAAGACTCGAGAAGGATGTCAGCAACGGTCTGGTCTATGGCCATCTCACCTTTACGGATGACCCCGAGGACGTCCTCGGCCTTGTGGGCAAGCTGGGACAGGGCGTTGAACCCCAGGAAGCTCGAGGTCCCCTTGATGGTGTGGACCGCCCGGAAGATGCTGTTCACGATCTCCTCATCCTGGCTCTGCTCGATGACGACAATGTCCTGAATGACATTGTCCATGAGTTCGCTCGACTCCGCTATGAACTCATCGATGATCTCCTGCATCTCGTCTCTCTGGAGAGCTTCATCCATTGTACTCCTCCTCGCCCTGCATAAGGCTTTCAACCTTGTACAGGAGAAAATTTGGCTGCACCGGCTTGTTCAGGAACATGTTGACGCCGGCGTCAAGAGCGTCTTTCTTGAGCTTGTCATCCTTCGTCGTGGTGAGCATGATGACAGGCGTATCCATGTAATAATAGTTGTCCCGCAGGTTCTTCACGAATTCGATGCCGTCCATATTGGGCATGTTGAGGTCCACGATAACGAGATCGACCTGAACATGGCTCAGCTTCTCCATCGCGTCCATTCCATCCTCGGCTTCGGCAATGACGTAGTTCTTCCGCTTCAGGATGTACGCCAGGAGCTTCCTGATAGTCGCCGAGTCATCCACGACAAGTATCGTCTTCATATGTCATCCTTTCTGATATGCGATCGTGCCCGGGAAAACCAGCGGCTTGAAGGCCCGGGATATGTTATGGAGCGATTCCGCGTGACCGATGGTCAGGAACCCCTTTGGCTTCAAACACTCATACATGTGGTCCACGACCTTCTTCTTCATCTTCTCGTCGAAATAGATGAGGACATTCCTGCAAAAGATGAAATCCATCTGCCGGTACAACCTGTATGCATCGTCATCCATGAGGTTCATGAAGTCGATCTTAACGTTCTTTCTTACGTTTTCTTTCAGCTTATACATATTGTTCTCTTCTGTAAAATACTTTCTCTTGATCGCCTCATCGGTGTTGCGGACGCTGTACTGGCTGAAGACGGCCTTCCGGGCGGATTCCAGAACCTTGCTCGAAATATCCGTGGCGACGATGGTGAAGGGAATGCTGACCCGATGGATCTCCGCCATCTCCATGAGCATGATGGCGAGCGTGTAGGCCTCCTCGCCCGTCGAGCAGGCCGCGCTCCAGATGCGGATTGGGGAACCAGCACTGGCACCGTTCATGTAGGATTTCTGCACGATGATCTTGAAGGCGTCGAGCTGCGGAGGGTTGCGGAAGAAGCTCGTCTCGTTCGTCGTAACAACATCGTAGAGCCTGGCAAGCTCGTTCCTGGCCTTTTCGGCACCGTACTTCAGATGATAGTAGTAGTCCTCAAAGGAACCGAGACCCAGCTCGCTCAATCTGTTCGTCAGCCTGCTTTCCAGAAGATAGGTCTTTGTTTCGGTGAAGTAGATACCCGTTTTCTCATAGATGAAGTCTCGCAGGATGGTAAACTCTTCTTTCGTCATGGCCGGTTCCTATTCATTCTGCGTTCTGTTGACAACCATCTCCGCCGCTGACCTGATGTCGTCGTTGCTGCTCACCAGGTATGGCCGTATGCGGTCCACGGCGCGTTCATCGTTGAGGTCGGCAAGCGCCCGGATACATCCTATAGTGATGAGCCCGTTGTCGTCCCCGAGACCCTTCGCAAAGATGTCGAAAAGGGCTGGGTCCTCGAAGGCGCCAAGGGCAGAGAGCGCGTAGTACCGTGTCCACATGCCTCTGGCCTCGTCCGCGAAGATCCCGACAAGTTTGTCCTTGAAACGCCTCAGTTTCTTGTCCTTGATCACCTTGAGCACCTCGTGGGGTATCTCGTCACCCATCAGCTCATTTTGAAGGAGATCCATGTAGCTTTCGTCGTCGACGAAGTTCCCGAGAACGCCGATGGTACCTCTGCGCACCCCCTCGTCCTCATCGTTCAGGAGCCGGGTGATGAAGGGAAGGTTCTTCTGTCCGTCGATGAGACCTGTCGCGGCAAGATACACCTTTTTGTCATCCGCCGATCCCCCGTCCACGAAGGCAATGATCATCTCCACCGCCCGGTCGGGATCGAGGCGTATAAGGGTCTTCAGCGCCTTCACCCTCACATCGTGGAAATCCTTCCTGACGATGGCGATGATGTCCTCCTTGAGGTTCGTGAGCCCGAGACTGCCCACTGCTTCCACGGCAAATCCCTTGATGTGGCCGTCGGTGTCCTTGAGGGCCTCCTTGATGATGGAGCATCCGCTTCCGTCCACAACCGCCGGAATGCTCATCATAATCTCTCGTTTCACTTCCACGGGCGCCGCCAGAAAATGCCTGAGGAGGGCAGCCTCCTCGACCTTCACACCCGCCATCCTGCATGCCCTGACGAGGGACAGGAGAGTGGCCTCGTCACGCTCCATGTACGCACCGGCATCGGCCGCCCATACCTCGCCCAGCGAGGCAAAAAGTTCCAGCATCGTTTCATAATTCTCGTCCTCAGGGTCCATCCCCTTGAGGATATCGAGAATTGCCTCACAGGTTTGAGGAATCCTGAAATGGGTCAGCATGCGCACCATCTCGACGGAACGGTGCCTCCTCTCGGTTGTGCTTCCAAGAAGGTGCTCGTAGAGCTCGTCGCCGATCTTATCCTTGAGCCTCTCAAAGATCCTCTCGTCACCCTTCTCGAGGATGATCCTGAGGTAGGCGCTTCTCTTCTCCCTGTCCCATCCCTTGAGCACGTCGAACAGCTCGTCGAGCACGGCATCGTCACCGTATTCCACCAGAACCTCGCAGGCGGCTCCCGAGAGCTCTTCACCACTTTCCCTGAAGAACTCGAGGATCCGGGGGACCGCCTTAGGGCTTTTCGTCCTCCCCAGGCTCAGGATGGCCGAGAAGGCTATCCATTCCTCATCCTTCAAGGCGTCAAGGAGGGCCATGACGGCCCGGTCATCATCAAATTCACCGAGCGCCATGCAGGCCGCGTTTCTCACGTTATCAACATCATCGCGGGACTTCTTCACGATGAACGGTATGGAGCGCGGGTCCCTGAGGAAGGCCAGTACCTCGCAGGCATAGACCCGTATGTCCTCGTTCTCGTCTTCGAGCATTCCGATGACACCGTCGAGATGAACGCTGCCGATGCTTTTCAGAACATCCAGCACGGCCATCCTGACAGGCGTGTTCTTTTCCTGGAGAAGGGGAACTATACGCTCCACCACCTCCCTTCCGGGGGACTCGACAAGCGCCTCTATCGCTTTTCCCTTCTCGAAATTGTCACCGTCCCTGAGAAGGGCTATGAAGTGATCCAGTTCCGCACCGCCAAGACCCTGCGTCAAAATATCCTTTGTTTCCTCCGTTCTCATAACACCCTCATGATCTCTTCCGATATTCTGTCGATGGGAAGCACAGCGTCGGCCAGATTGGCTGATATCACCGCCCTCGGCATACCGTAGACAACGCACGTCTCCTCGTCCTGGGCCACGATGTATCCGCCTCTGGCCTTCATCTCCTTCATACCCTGAAGCCCGTCACTGCCCATGCCCGTCAGTATGATGCCGAAGGACTGCCTCTCGAAGGCCTCCGCAGTGGTGCTCATGAGAAGATCGACGGAAGGCCGGTAGATGTACTGCGTCCCGTCGGTGAACTGGACATACGCACTTCTGCCCTTTCTCCTCACCGCCATGTGGGTGTTTCCGGGAGCGATGTAGGCGATGCCCTCCCGCAGGGTTTCCCCGTCCTCTGCTTCCTTCACCTGCAGCTGCGACACGGCGTCAAGCCTCTGGGAGAAGGACTGTGTGAAGATCTTGGGCATGTGCTGGGCGATAACGATGGGCACGGGGAACGCGCGGGGGAGCCTCGTCAGGATGTGCTGCAGGGCCGGCGGCCCACCCGTGGAGGCGCCTATGGCAAGGACCTCGTGACGGATCTTCTGGTCGGGGCTGATCACAGCGGCAGACTTCGGCTTGATGTCCAGCTTGCGAAGGAGGAACCTGACCTTGTTCTTTGCCACGTTCTTCACCTTCGCGATCACTTCCGCCTCCTTTGAGGAGAAGGAATTGCCCGCATTGGTGAAATCCTTGGTAACGAAATCACAGGCACCGAGCTGCAGGGCCTCCATGGTTATATCGGCCCCTTCCCTGGTCAGGGCGCTCATAATGATCACCGGCACGGGGTCCTTCTCCATAATCTTTTTCAGGGCCTCAATGCCGTTCATGATGGGCATCTCCACGTCCATGGTGATGACGTCGGGCTTCAGGGACTCCACCTTCTCGAGGGCATCCCTGCCGTCGACAGCAGTGCCCACGACCTCGATGGCTTTGTCTTTCGACAACATCCTCGATATCGTCTTGCGCATCACCAGTGAATCGTCAACTACCAGTACCTTGATCATCCTTTGCGTCTCCCGGGCAGGACAACAGGCCCCTCGCGTTCTTCATAAGTGTGTACACCCCCTCGAAGAGGTCCAGTTCCTGCGAAAGTGTCACTTCAAGCCCCGTCTCCTCGACAATCGGAATGAAGTCTTTGTTATTATTAATGAATTCATCGAGGCTGGCGAAATTATCGCTCAGATCGATCTTTTTTGCAAACCTATTTCCCACATCGATGAGCTTTGCGTTCCACGCGTTCCCGGCAGCCCTGTGAGGAGCGTGGTGATACATGATGCCATCCGTCACCGGCTGGGGTATGTTCCACATCGTCAGAAGACATGCTCCTATCATCCCGTGGTCACAGGAGAGAACGGCCTCCTCCGCCTCTGTCCATGTCCTGTCCTCTTTCCTTACAAGGGCGCTCATTGCCTTCCACTCCTCGTTGAAATACCGGTATATGACGATCGCCCCGATATCGTGCATGAGACCGCCTATATAGACGGCGTGCTCCTCTCCCGCATGGAGAGTGCGGCTTACGACCTTCGACGTTATGCCGCATATCATGGAATGCCGTATGAACTTCTCCCTGTCGAGGCCGTCCTCACCCCCCATCATGGAGAGAAAGGGCATGTGGAGGATGATCTGCGAAAGCTGTTCCAATCCGACTATGGCTATGGCATGCTCGATGGATACGATCTTGCGGAAGTTGCGCGTCCCGAAGTAGGCGGTGTTCGCAAGGCGCAGCACCTCGCTCGCCATGGAAGGATCCATCGTCTTCGCGAGGTCCGCGGCAGAGCTCATGGGGTCCTCTATGACGCTCACGACCTCCGCCATAACCGCCGGAAAGGTGGGCAACACATCTATCTTCCTGAGCCTTTTTAGAATCTCTTCGCGTTCCATAACTATCAGACATATTATCGGTGGCCCGCCGGAAACCTTTAATTACGAACGTATTTCTTCATGGACACCCGGAGATTGAGGATCGCCTGGGAATGGATCTGGCAGACCCTGGCCTCCGTGATGCTTAAGATCCGGGCTATCTCCTTCATGTTCATGTCCTCGTGGTAGTAGAGACTCAGGACATAGCGCTGCCTCTCGGGCAGCTTGTCGAACTCACCGGCCATTATGCGCTCCAGTTCAAGGATCTCCGCACATTTCTCGGGGTCGTCGCCCTCTTCCGTGACGTAGCGCATTATCCTGTCGCGGTCCTCCCCCAGGAGTTCATGGAGATCTTCGATGCTCAGAACCGAGAGGTTCCCGTAGTTTTTGAGCATCTTGAAGTAGTCATCAAGGTCCATCCCCATGGCCTCGGCCACCTCCTCCTCCTTCGGCAGCCTTCCAAGCTTGTTCTCCAGCTTCCTGACGACCTCGCTGATCTTCTTCGACTTCGACCGGGCGCTCCTTGGGAACCAGTCACGGGAACGCAGTTCGTCGATCATCGCGCCCCGTATTCTGAGGTAGGCGAAGGTGTTGAGCTTGGCACCCTTCGTGGCGTCAAACTTCTCCATTGCCTCGAGAAGCCCCACGATACCGGCGGAGATGAGATCCTCTATGATCTCGTCATCCTCGTACCGCCTGGAAACCTTGTAGGCCAGATGCTTGATGATAGGGATGAATTCGTCGATGGTTCTATCGCGATCATCCCTGTACGTCTTTGCGTATCCTTTCTTCCATGTCATCCTGACACCAACCTGTCGCAGATTTTTAGAAGTGACCGGGTTGCCAGAGCATCAGGGAAACGCTCGGCCCAGAGCTTCTGCTTTCTTGTTGCGATGTTCACATGCTGATCGAGAGGTATGTAGCCGAAATAATTGAGGTAGACGTCGAGAAACCTGTCGGTGACGCCGACCACCTTCCTGAACAGATCGAGGGCCTCTTTCTCTTCCCTCACCATATTAACGATGATATTGAAGTCCTTCCTGCCCGTCTTCGTGCTCAGGACCTTCACCATCGCGTAGGAATCGGCGATGCTTGCCGGGTCCGGCGTGACCACGACAAGGATATCGTGGCTCATCGCGTTGAAATAGACCACGTTGGAGGAGATCCCCGCGGAGGTGTCGACAATGAGATAATCGTGCTGCGGCAGTGAGCCAAGGGAATGCATGAGAATCATCCTTCCCTCCTCATCGAGGTGAGAGAATTCACTCACTCCGGAGGTGGCCGGGATGATCTTTATCCCGCAAGGCCCTTCAAGGATAACCTCGCTCATCTGGCGGGTTCCCTCGATAACGTCGCGTACATTGAACTTCGGGACCATCCCGAACATGATGTCGATATTCCCCAGGGAAAGGTCGGCATCGAGAATGAAGGCGGACCTTTTCATATTCCCGAGAAGATAGGCCATGTTTGACGCTATCGAGGATTTGCCCACTCCGCCCTTGCCGCTCGTTATCGCGATCGTCCTGCTTCCGTTTCCTACCATGCCTTCCCCTCGATGAGTATTCTGCCGAATGTTTCCTGATCCGGAATAACGATGTCCCCCATACCGGCCCCCCTTGTCAGGGCGGCGATGGGCCGCGAGATCCTCAGGATGCTGTTACACAGATGCCCGAGACGCTCTTCCTCGTCGAGCTTGGTGAAGACAAGCCCGGCTATGGCCGTCCCGTCCATGATGTTGAGGTAGTGCTCCATCGTCTCATCCCTCGTTCCCGCCGGGAAGACGACGATCTTCTTCATTTCCCGGAAGTTGTCGACCACCTCTCCCTGGTAGGTCAGGTGACCCGTTACGTCTATGAGTTTCTTGCCGCTTGCCGCCTGCACCTTGCGTCGAAGGTCATCCATGCTCGCCGTGAACTGGAAGGGGATGGCCGTCTGTTCCGAGAAAGCACGGAGTTCCTCGTAGGTACCCCTTCTGACCGGATCGAAGGCTATGATGGAGGGATGGAGGTCCCGGTCATCCATGAGCCGGGCCAGCTTCTTCGCCGTCTCCGTCTTTCCCGAACCGGCGGGCCCGATCAGCAGGAGAGGCTCCTCCGCTCGCATGACGTCGCACAGGGGAATGCGTCTGCCCAGTTTCGCCCTGGTAAAGAAGAGGGCCTTGGTACTGTTCTCCGCTATGGACCCTATCTCGGCGAACACCTCCGAAAGAAGGGACATGGTGACGTGCCTGTCGAGGCCCGCCCTCACCAGCCTGTCATGGAGAATCTTGAGCGGCATGGGATAAGCCTTGAGCCTGTCGAGGAGCATGTCCGTCTCGATGGACACGAGCCGCTCGGTAAGATACCGCGCCGCATCGCTCCAGATAGCCTCCGTCTTCTTCCTGATCTCCCCGAGGTCGGTCTCCATGGTGGCTGCCGGGTCGTTCTCCACCGCTATGGATATCTCGCAGCCTTTCTTCGTCCAGCCGTTGCCGTTGTGGTTGTTCTGCTTGATATCCATGATGATGGTATCAGGGCCGAACTGCTCCTTGATCACATCCATGCCCTTGCGGATATCGTCGAACGTGTAGGTCTTAACCTTCATTTATTCGTATGACCCCCACTGATTGGATCCTTATCTGAGGTGGTATCTCGTTATGGGAGATAACGGTTATCCCCTGGATGTAACGGTCGAGGAACCTCCTGAGTCTTCCCCTCAGGAGAGGATGGACAAGGATAACGGGCTGGTAGTTCTGAAGCATGGCCTTCTTCGCCTCGTTGCCGATCCTCTCTATCAGCTTCTGGCTGAAACCGAGGTCGAGTGCCAAAACCTGCCCCTGATCCGTCGGCTGGATGCTGCCGAGGAGTCTTTCCTCGAGGGTCTTTTCCAGGATGTGGATGTTGAGGATGCCGTCCACGAGGTAGGGCTTCAGGATGCTTCGCGCCATCTTCTGACGGACGTACTCGGTGATCATGTCGGGATCCTTCGTTGACGACGAAGCGTCGGCCACCGCCTCCAGGATCGTTATGAGGTCTCGGATGGAGACCTGTTCGCGCAGGAGGTTCTGAAGCACCTTCTGGACGACGCCCACGTTGACCTGGTTCTGGGAGATCTCCTCGATCACCTTCTGGTGTGTGGGGGCTATGTTGTCAATGAGCTTCTGGGTCTCCTGCCTCGTCAGGAGTTCGTGGGCGTTGTTCCTCACGAGTTCCGTCAGGTGCGTGGCGATGACCGTAGCGTGGTCGACAACGGTGAAACCCTCGGATATATAGGCATCACGGTCCTTGTCCGCAATCCAGTAGGCATCGAGATTGAAGACGGGTTCTTTCGTGGGGATGCCATCCGCCGGCCTTTCCTTCCCCTCGGGCCCCATGGCGAGGAGACTCCCTGAAACGAGGCTGCCGCGGCCCATCTCTATTCCCTTGAGCAGGACCACGTACTCGGATGCACCGAGCTGCAGGTTGTCCCTTAACTTCATGGGCGGGACCACGATGCCCAGCTCCACGGCTATCTGTTTTCGAATGGCCCGTATCTTCTCGAGAAGTTCACCGTTCTGTTCGGCATCCACGATGGGTATGAGGCCGTATCCGATCTCCACCTCGAGTATTTCGAGAGGCTGGATAAACTCGGCCTTATCCTTCGATTCGGTGGAAGCCTCGGCCACGACCGGCAGCTCCTCCTCAGGCGCCTTCTTCATGACGTGGCTCACCCCGTATGTAATGGAAGAGAGAATGAGGAAGGGCACAAGCGGTATGCCGGGAACCATCCCGATGGACAGGATGGCGAAGGAGGCGAGCACAAGCGCCCTGGGCTGAGTGAAGACCTGGGCCACAACATCGCTTCCCAGGTTGGATTCGCTCGCCGCCCGGGTCACGATAATGCCTGCCGCCGTTGACGTCAGGAGGGCCGGTATCTGGGCGACAAGGCCCTCGCCTATGGTCAGGATCGTGTACACCGACAGGGCATCGTTGATGTCCATCCCTTTCTGAACAACACCGATGACCAAACCGCCGATAATATTCACGAAGACGATGATGATACCGGCGATGGCGTCGCCGCGGACGAATTTGCTGGAACCGTCCATGGCGCCGTAGAAGTCGGCCTCCATCTCGACCCGTTCCCTGCGCTTGCGGGCCGTCGCGTCATCGATGAGCCCGGCGTTGAGGTCGGCGTCGATGCTCATCTGCTTTCCCGGCATGGCATCGAGGGTGAAGCGTGCTGCCACCTCGGCGACCCTTCCCGCGCCTTTCGTTATGACGACGAAGTTGATGATCATGAGGATGAGGAAGACGACGGCGCCGACGACATAGTTGCCGCCGACGATGAAGGTACCGAAGCCCTTGATGATCTGGCCGGCCGCCGACGCGCCCTCGTCGCCGTGAACCAGGATAAGCCGCGTTGAGGCAATGTTGAGGGACAACCGGAAGAGAGTGACTATGAGAAGCACTGAGGGAAAGACGGAGAAATCAAGGGGCTTCTTGATGTACATGGCGATGAAGAGAATGAGGAGGGAAATCGAGATGCTCATCGACAGGAAGATGTCGATGAAGAAACTGTTGAGGGGAACGATCATTATCATGACCACGAAGACGACGCTCACTGCTACGAGCATGTCGCTCTTACTCTTCAGACTGGCTGCCATGGCTCCCATTTACAGTGACCCCTTCCCTTTCCTTCTAAAAATGCCCGCGAGCAGCTCCGCCACGATGAGGTAGAACTTTTCCGGGATGAAATCGCCCACGTTCACCGCGTGATAGAGACCCTGCGCCAGCGGCTTGTTCTCGACGAGAGGCACGCGGTTCTTCGCCGCGAGTTCCTTTATCCTCAGGGCCACGAATCCGGCACCCTTGGCGACAACCTTCGGCGCCGGCATTTCGTGGGCCCGGTACTTCAAGGCAACGGCAAAGTGCGTCGGGTTCGTCACGACCACATCGGCGGTCTTCACGTCTTCCATCATCCTGCGGCGGGACATCTCGCGCTGAAGGCTCCGTATCCTGCCCTTGACGAGGGGGTTGCCCTCACGCTCCTTGTGCTCTTCCTTGACCTCCTGCATGGTCATCATCATCGATTTCCTGAAGTCCCACTTCTGATAGGCGAAGTCGAGGGCCGCCAGGAAGACGAAGATTATGCCGATCTTCAGGGTCAGGGCAAAGGACGCCTCTCCAAGGAACGTGACGATCGTACCCGTGTCCTGGCCGGACAGACCGAATATGACGGGCATCTGGCTCATGATGAGATTGCGCGCAACATATATGAGAAGCACGATCTTGATGACCCCTTTGAGAAGTTCCACGAAGGACCTCTTCGAGAAGAGTCTCTTCATGCCCTCCATGGGGTTCAGCTTCTTGAGGTCCACCTTCAGGGCCTCGAAGCTCCACATGAATCCCGACTGAAGAATACTGCCGGCAAGACCGAGGACAACCATGATGCCGAACACGGGCAGCACGATAAACCACCACCGGATGAGGGCAAAGGAGAATATGTCGTACATGTTGCCGGGACCCACGTCCATGTTGCTGTTTGTGGCAACATTCGCGTACACCCTGAAGATCTCCTGGAAACCCTTCGAAACCATGAAATAGAGGAAGATCGTCGAGAAGAGGATCATTATTGAGGTGTTGACCTCGCGGGAGACGGCCACCTTGCCCTTCTTACGCGCATCCTCCAGCCGTTTTTCGGTGGGTTGCTCGGTCTTTTCCTGAAAGCTTTCCGACATGTCCTATCCCATCATCCGGATGACCCGGATGAAATCCGTTTCGAGCCCCCGAAAGAGGGAACTCATGTTAGGCACGATGTATCCCAGTGACATACCGAGCATCAACACCGTAATCAGTATCTTCACCGGGATGGCATCCACGAAGATGTTCGCCTGCGGGATCATGCGCGAGAGCATCCCGAAGGCCAACTCCACGAGAAAGAGCGTTACGATGATCGGAGCACCTATCCTGAATGCCGACCCGAAGATGCTGCCTGTGGCCTTGACGAGAAAACCCGCCAGGGAAGAGTTGAGTGACACCGCTCCTACGGGCAACTCCTGCAGACTGTAAGCTATGCCCTTGATGAGCATGTGGTGCGCGTCGATAACGAAGAACACCAGGAGGGCGATGAGGTTCTTGATCTGCTCCAGCACCGATACCTGCTGCTGGGAATAGGGGTCCATGAACCGGGCAAAACCGAGACCGGCCTGCAGGGCTATGATCTCACCGGACATGCTCGCCGAGACGAAGACGAGACGGACGACGAAGCCGATCGTCGCCCCGAGGAACACTTCCTTCGCGCAGAGGATAAAGAGAAGAAAGGGGTCCTGCTGCACGACTGTATGCGTCTTCACCAGATCGTAGAGAAGGTAGGCAATCATGAGGGAAAGACCGCCCTTGAAGGCGGCGGAAACGGACCGCGACGCGAACAGCGGTATCATGAACAGCACCGCCGCCACCCTGAAGAAGACGAGGAGGAATCTCTGCATTTCAAATGTGATGGCTATATCCGTCATCTATCTCACGTACAGCGGTATGTTGGTGATGAGATTCACCGTGAAAGAAATGGCGAAGTTCATCATCCAGGGGAACAGGATCAGGAGGCAGACCGAGATGACAAGGATCTTCGGCACGAAGACAAGGGTCATCTCGTGGATCTGCGTGGCCGCCTGGAATATACTGACGATAAGACCCACCGATATGGACGCCACGAGAAGGGGCGACATAAGGACAAGCGTCGATTTGAGAAAGTCTCTGAATATCTGAACAACCAGGTCCTGGCTCATTTTCCGTCTCCTATTGAAAACCTTTGATGATCGACCCCACGAGGAGGTTCCATCCGTCCACAAGGACGAAGAGCATGACTTTAAATGGCAGTGATATGAATATGGGAGGAAGCATCATCATACCCGCCGACAGAAGGACGCTGGCGACGACCATGTCTATCATGAGAAATGGTATGTAGAGGAGGAACCCTATCTGGAAGGCCCTCTTGAGCTCGCTGATTGCAAAGGCGGGAACGATAACCTTGAGAGGCAGGTCTTTCGGCCCTTCCGGTCTCTTCAGGTTGGCTATGTTCATGAAGAGGGCCAGGTCCTTTTCCTTCGTGTACTTGAGCATGAAGGTGCCCAGTTCCTTCGTCGACTTGTCCATGAACTCCTCGAAACCGATCTTGTTGGCAAGATAGGGTTTCAAAGCCGCCTCGTTGACCTTCTCGTAGGTCGGCGCCATGACGAAAAGGGTCAGGAACAGGGAAAGGCCGACCACCACCTGGTTGGGGGGCAACTGCTGTATGCCCATGGCCTGCCTGAGGAAGGACAGCACGATGACGATCCGTGTGAAGGAACTCATAAGCAGGAGAATGGCGGGGGCAAATGCAAGGACCGTCAGGACGATGACGATGTTGATGAGGTTGCGTCCGCCATCGGCGCCGACAAGGGAGTTGAGGATATTGACCGACCCGGCAGCATTCTGTGCCTTCGCCGAGGCCACGGCGGGCAGCGAAATGAGGGAGAGAAGGAGACATAAGACGACAAGGTATTTCACGAATTCTCCCCCTGCTTACGCCACTTCGCCAGGAGCGATATCTCCTTGTCCCCGGCACCGATGACGAGGACATGGTCCCTGACCTCGACCACGGATATGAATTTCCTCGGAGCCAGGTAAATGGTGTCCACCTTCCTGAGACCGTAGCCGGCGGCATCTTTCGGTCTGAACCTGAGGTTCAGTTTGCCCGCGTACCTCGACAGGATGTAGATGCCGGCGATCATCCCCGCCATGATGAAGATGACCTTGAATATGCCGAGATAGGTGTCCATCAACCAAGCTCCTGTACGCGTTCCTTGGGGGTAAGGATCTCCATGATCCGCACTCCCAGGCGCTCGTTCACGAGGACTATCTCTCCCTTGCCGAGAAGCTTGTCGTTGACGTAGATATCGACGGATTCACCGGCAATCCTGTTAAGCTCGATGATGGAACCCTTGGAGAGGGCCAAAAGCTCGCCTATAGTGAGCTTCGTCCTGCCTATCTCGACGGAAATATCCACGGTAATGTCAAGCAGGCTGTCGATGTTCATCTCGAACTTCTTTGTGCCGCCGTTGGTGTTGACCACAGGTGCTTCATTCATGGCTGCTTCGTTCAAAAGGTCTTCCATTGCTCCTCCCCGGCCCTCACACCCCGAAGGGATAACGGACCGTCACACGTACTTCTCCTGCCGCTTTCAGTCAATGATCTCATCCACCCTCACCGCCTTGCTGCCTTTGAAAACGCCCATTTTTCCACGGAATTTCGTCTTCTTCTGGATCTCCACATCGATCGTGTCGTTGACGTAACGGTCGACCATGATGATATTCCCCGCTCCAAGCGAAGCAAACTCGTTCAGCGACATCTTCTTCCTTCCCAAAATTGCACGGGCCTCGACGGGTACCTCCATGATGCGCTCCCGTACCTTCGCCAGCCATTTCTCACGCATTTCCATGTCCTCACGGGAGGGGGTGGAGACGAGATAACCCTTAATGCTTTCCAGAACGCCGTAGGGCATGCAGATCTTCATCCAGCTCGCAATGTCCCCGATCTCAATGGTGAACTCATTGAGATTCACTGTTTCCTCCTTGGCCACCATGGTAATGTAGTTGGGGTTGATCTCGGAACGGGAGTACTTGCAGTGTATCGCGTAGACGGGCTCCCAGGCCTTCTCCATCTCGGCCGAAACGAGGTCGATGAGCTTCCGTATGACGTTGAACTCGATCTTCGTGAACTCCCTGCCCTCTATTCTGGCCGGAGATATCGTGGCGCTTCCGAAGACGGTCTCGAGAACGGAGAAGATCATCTTGGCGTCGAAGATGACGATGAAGAACCCGTTGAGGTTCTCCGTCACGACGATGTTCATGTTTGTCGGCAGGGGCAGGGTCTTTATGAACTCGTTGTACTCCACGTACTGCGCCGGCGCCGGGCCAACCTCGACCTCGCGTTCCATGAACAGGGAAAGGGCCGAGCGAAAGGACTTCGAGAACCTGTCATATATGAATTCCAGCGCGGGCAGTCTTTCCTTCTTGCCCTTGGTGAAACGGATGAAATCGAAATCCGCCACCTGTTTCTGAATGGCTTCCTGCTCGGGCTCCTCGGCAACCGCGGTCTCCGTCAGGATCTCGCCTTCCGATATGCCACCAAGCAGCGCATCGATCTCAGCCTGTGAAAGGACCTGGTCCATCAGTACCTCACTGGATTATGATGTCCGTGATATACACAGCCTTCAACCCATCCTCCCCGGGGAAGATGGTCTTCAGGCTGGCATGGACCTCTTTCTTGATGGTCTCGCGCTGGTCGACATCCATGAGGACCTCGGCCGCCTTCGTGCCGAATATGGAGAGTATCCTGTCACGGATGACGGGTATCATCTTCTTCGCATCTTCCATCGCCTTGACGTCCTTGACCTCAATACCCAGGGTCACCTTGGCGTACCTCGACTGGTTCCCGGTCAGGTTGAAGACGAAGGGATCCAACTGAAGGATAGGCCCCACGACCTCTTTCTTCACGGGGGCCGCCTGGGCGGCATCGGCCTTATTGCCCAAGTACTTCGCCATGACCTTCTTCCCGAACACGAAGTAGCCGCCTGCACCTCCGGCAATGATAAGAACGAAGACAATAATGAGAATGAGCTTGAATTTCCCTTTCTTCGCGGGCCGTTCCTGCCCTTCCATCTGATCCATCTCCGCGACATCTGCCACTTCTCTTCTTTCTTCCGCCATGAGGATTCTCCTTGGATGGACGAAGAAGCAATAAGTATGCCATGAGAAGATGGGTTATGGGTTATGGGTTATGGGTTATGGGAACGTATTGTAAGTACTATGTTTTTCGTGATTCATCACAGGCATTCTCTGTGGAGCTTGTGGAGAGGGACCATACGGCCGGACAGATTACGTCAGGGAATTGACAGAAGAACTCGGGGTCACCGGACCGCTGTCAGGAATTGAGAGATGTGCTATTGAAAGCGACGAATTCCTTGCGAAGACGGAAGAAGGTGATGGGTCACGTCCGGATCGTCTCTTCCCCGACCTATGACCCATCACCTATCACCTATCGCCTATCTTTTGATATTCATGAGTTCCTGCAGGACCTCGTCCGTCGTCGTGATGACCCGGGCGTTTGCCTGGTAGCCTCTCTGGGCGATGATCATCTTGACGAACTCAGTCGCCAGGTCCACGTTCGACTGTTCCAGGGAGTTGGCGCTGATCTTGCCGAGGCCTCCCTCGCCAGGGGCGTTCGTATACGCCACACCGGAATCGATGGTCTCCGAGTACAGGTTACCGCCTTCCTTGGTCAGACCGTTGGGGTTGTTGAAATTTGCCAGCGTGATCTGGTAGAGGTTCAGGATCTGGCCGTTGGAGTAATGGCCGGAGATGATACCCTCGGCGCTGACCGTTACGTTCTGGAGGACACCCGGGGGATAGCCGTCCTGGGTCTGGAAGTTCGTCGTCGAGGCTATCGGATACTGGGTGGTTGTACCACCGCCCGAGCCGGAGCCGAAGACAACGTCGATGGCCTGCCCGGGGTTGGCCCCCTGCGAGAAATCGAAGGAGACGCTGTTCGCGTCGCCGCCGGAGGTCAGCGCGCCGTTGTTGTTGAAGATCATTGTGCCCCATCCGGCAAGGGTGTTGGCGCCCGTTGCCGAATCGGCGGCATCGAGGTGGGCCATCCATTCCCAGACACTTGTCTGCGGGGTTGTCGTCTCGTAGGCCTTGCGGAAGTAGACCGTGACGACATGGGGCTGACCGAGGGAGTCGTAGGCCGTAACGGACGACGAGTAGTTCGACGTCGTCGTCGGGTTGCGGGTTGCGCTCACATGGTCCGTTGAAAAACCCTGAAAGGCTATCGTTCTCGAAGCGGTGTCGACCATGGCGGAATCGGTTGTGATGTCAAGACCGGAGTTCGCGAAGTTGGTATAAGTCGTGCCGGCGGCAACGACCGCGGAATAGGTGGACGAGGTTCCCGTGAGGGCACCGGTGGGGTCTCTGTGAGCCACCTGCACCGTCAGGGTGCTCGTTCCCGCCGCGTATGATATCGTGTAGTCACCAACTCTCGGATACTTGCCCTGGCTCAGCGATACGGAGGTCACACTTCCGTTGGCGACACCGCTTAAGGAGCCGAGCGTGCCCGCCACCTCGCTGTTGGACTGGAGGTTCACATTCATCCCTACGAACTGGGTGGCCCTCGGCTCGCTCGGGGCCTGTGAGATGATGATGTCCGTGTCGACTCCGTAGGGGGCGTTCGTCGTACGGTCGATCTGCCGTCCCTGGAGGATCTGGCCGGCCGGATTTGTCATGAAACCGTCGGCATCGAAGCGGAACTGGCCCGCCCTGGTGTAGTAGTTGGTCTGGCTTTCCTGGGACCGCACGATGAAGAAACCCTTGCCGCCGATGGCGAGGTCCGTCGACTCGCTGGTGCTTTCGAAACTGCCCTGGCCGAAAGAGGTATCGACGGAGCTCAGCGCGGTGCCCCTGCCGACCTGGCTCGAACCCGACGTACCGCTTATCGACTGATACAGGACGTCCTCGAAGGTTGCCCTGCTTCCCTTGAACCCGACGGTGTTGACGTTGGCGATGTTGTTGCCCACGACGTTGATGGACGAACTGTTCGCTATAAGACCGCTTATGCCTGAAAAGAATGAGCTTAACATGGTATCTGCCTCCTCTTTAGTTCTTTATCATTGTCACCGAGCTGGCGGTGTACAGGTCCCCGTTTCCGGCGACGAGAACGACGCTGCTGCCCGTGCTCTTCACTCCCGTGACGATCCGGTATGCCGTGGTCGCGCAATCGACGGCGGCGCCATTCTTGTACGCCTTGGCCGTCACCTCCAGGGTGTCGGAACCCTCGTTCTTGTATGTAAGGGATTCGCCCTTGTTTATCGTTACTTCCTCGACGCTGCCGTTGCTGACGTTCTTGATGGAAAGGACCACTCTGTCATAGTCCGCCGACGGCGTCACCGTGATCTCATCGCCCTCAGAGAGGGTGTTGCCGCTAACGGCGATCTTCTTCCCGATCATGTCAAGGAGGTTTCCCGTCTCAGTGGTCGTCACCAGATTGTTGATAGAGTCGTAGATGCCCTGGAGCCTCTCGACCTGGGTAAGCTGTGCGAGCTGGCTCATAAACTCGTTCGTCTCCATTGGGTCCAGAGGATCCTGGTACTTGAGCTGGGTTACGAGGAGGTTCATAAAGGCATTGGTATCGAGGAGATCCGTTGTCACCGACGATGATGTCGTCGAGCTCTTTCCCGTTGTATCGACCGTATTTGTGACACTTGTAATGGACATGCTATCTCCTTATGCCAGGGTCTCAAAGAAGGAACCGAAGTCCTGCTGCTCCGTTGTTTCACTCTCTCCGGTGTCCCTGCCCTGTTTCTGCTGTCTCTTCCCCTGTGCATCCTGATCGATATCGACGTGGATCGTGGTCTGGATGTTCCTCTGCTCCAGAGCCCGGGCTATGTCCTCCTTCTGCGACTGGAGGAAACTCATGGTACTTTCGCTTGTGGTCTTCACTTCCACCCTGACCGATGATCCCTCGTCTCTCAAACCGACAAGGACTGTCTCGTTGTCGTCTATCTTCAGCCTGACCGTCATGTCCATATTCAGGTTCCTGCCGGCAAACTGTTCGGCGAGCTTCTCAATCTTCTCCGCCATCATTGAACCAAAATCGTTCTTCATGACAGCCTTCGCCTCCCCCGTCGTCTGATGCGTGCCCTGACGGGAGGTATCGTTGTGCTGCACAACAGGGTTGTCACCGCCCTCGTCACCCTCCCCTGCCCTGCCTTCCATGGTTTCCCTGATGCGAATCACGATCTTCTCCGGCTCCCCTGTGTCCTCATGGGCTTCCGGCGCGCGCGCGGCAAGGATGGCAGCATCCTTCTTCCCTGCGTCGGGAGCGTCGGCCACCGGCGCTGCCGGTTGTGCTTCCATGTCCCTTTTCATTGACGGATCCGCCACGGATACCTTCTTTGCCGCCTTCACGATCTCGACGGTAAATCCTGCGCTCTCATTATCCTCGGGGAGAGTTGTCTCGGGCGCTGTGGCCGCGCTCCCGGTCTTCATCGTTGAAGGGTCGGGTTTTCCGACCTTTTGAGCCGGGTCCGGGTCCCTTTCAACGGGGAGCGCTTCACGCCCGGACGCGACATCAGCCGCGCCACCATCCCTTTCTGTCGGCACCGAAAGTTGGGAAAGGACCGACGCGAGGCAGCCCATGAAGTCCCTCACGTCTCTTTCACCCATCCCCTCGCCCTTTCCGCCTCCTTCGACGGTTTCGGCGCTAACGGCATCGGCGCTCGTCAACTCCACCTCATCGCCGCCGGAGAGGATCTCGAGAATGCCCTGGAGAAACTCCGTGATGGCCTTGCGGTCAGCCTCGCTCATATCCGGCGTGTTGTCGGTAAAGACGGGCTGTCCCATCGCCGAAATGAGGGAAGAAACAAGGACCGGGATCTCCTCCGGATCCAGGCTCGCTGCGACGGGATAGAGTGAGGTGTCCGCACCTTCCCCGCCTGCGGCCTTGCCGTCGCCCGCAACAACGCCCTCGGACATCGCGGACAACAACAGGTTCACGTTCCCACCCATCTTCTGCGAAAGGATATCGAAGAAGGCAACCGTCTGCCCCTCGCTCGACGTCCCCGTCTGTGCCTGGGGAAATATCTGCTTCCCCAGTCCCATCAGATTCGAAAACAGGCAATTCAAAAGCTGGCTTTCCATGCCCACCCCTAAGACAAATTCCATGCCACGAAACCAACACTAATGATGTCCAGCACTTACAAATTCGCAGCGCCCCCGGTATCCTCTTTCTCCGGGGAAATAATTTCCAGGTCGAGGAAATAATTTCCTACAAACGAAACGCTTCAAGAGTTCAAGAGTTCAAGAGTACAACAGGCTGTTGATTAAGTGAATTTTCGAACTGAGTTTGCGTTCTGTCGTCATTCCGGCTTTAGGCCGGTGTCTTCACTCGCGCAAGCGACATCCAGGAAAAACGGGGGGTTAGAGAAACCTGGATTCCGGCCTTCGCTGGAACGACGCGGAAAAGGAGTTTATCAACAGCATGTAAAGGGGTCAATGGGTCAACGGGCCCGTTGCTTTCTTGTCTCATACTCTGGAGCTCTGGAACCTTTGAACCCTTGAACCTTCTTTAGATTCTCTTGTCGTCGAGTCGTAAGGCCAATTCGTCGAGGAGTTTTTGTTCGCGGCGGTTTTCGCTTTTCTTGAAGGCCCTGTTTATCTTTTCCTGGAGCTTCGTGAGCATCTTGAGCTCCCGGGCATATTCGTAGAGTTCCTGCTGCAAAAGATCGATGGTTTCCTGCATGGTTGCCTTCTCGCACAGAAGGCTCGACTTCGAAACGTCCAGGTAGTCGAGGTAGTCCTTTACCACGGCGAAGTCATTGCCGGAGATGGAGCGGGCCGAGAGCTTCTCGTAGTTCTCATCGATCTGCCCGTCCACGGCCTTGATCCCTGCGCAGATGGCGTTCATCTTCACCGACGCCTCCTCCACCTCGCGCTCCTTGTCCTTCCTGAGCTTCTCCTTGATCTCGATTATCCGGTCTATGCGCTTGCGATCCACGTAGCAGGTTATGGGTTATGGGTTATGGGTCATGGGGAAAGGATTCTCTCCCCGACCGATCGTCCACTACCCATTACCTCCCTCCTTCCCTTTCCTCTCCCATTACCCATGACCTATTACCCATGACCCTTCCTTTACACATAGAACAAAATCTTCATGCTGTTCAGCGTTTCTTCCAGGGGGACGCGTTCGTCGACGCCTTGCTGGAGGAATGTCCTGACCTTGTCTATCATGGAGATGGCGTGGTCCACCTTCTGGTTGTTCCCGGGCGTGTAGGCCCCGATGTTGATGAGGTCCTCCGCCCGCTCGAACTCGGCGAGGATCTCGACTATCCGGCTGGCGTACTCCGTCTGGTCCCGGGAGGTTATGTCCTTCATGAGCCTCGACACGCTGCGCAGGACGTCGATGGGAGGGTAGTGGTTGGCATCGGCGAGCTTGCGCGAAAGGACAACATGGCCGTCGAGGATGGACCGCGCCGAATCCGCAATTGGGTCGTCAAGGTCGTCACCTTCAACAAGAACGGTGTATATGGCGGTCATGGTCCCGCTCCCCTCTCCATTGCCCGCCCTCTCGAGGACCTTCGCCAGAAGGGAGAACACGCTGGGGGTGTAGCCCTTGGAAGTCGGCGGCTCCCCGATCGCGAGACCTATCTCGCGCTGTGCCATGCTGAAGCGCGTCAGCGAGTCCATGAGGAGCAGGACGTCGTTCCCTCTGTCCCGGAAGTACTCGGCCAGGGCTATGGTGAGAAAGGCGCCCCTCACCCGTATCAGGGGAGGTTGGTCCGACGTCGCCACGACGACGACGGAGTTCTTGATCCCATCCCCCAGGTCGCGCTCGATGAACTCCCTGACCTCGCGGCCACGCTCGCCGATAAGACCGATGACGTTCACGTTCGCCTCGGTATGGCGCGCGATCATCCCCAAAAGGACGCTCTTGCCCACGCCGGAACCGGCAAAGATGCCTATCCTCTGCCCTTTGCCGCACGTCAGGAGTCCGTTTATGCTGCGTACGCCCAGGTCGAGTGGCTCGGTTATGCGCTTCTTGCGCATGGGATTCACCGTGTCCCGATAGATGGGCACAGACTCCGTGCACTTGAGGGGCCCCTTCCCGTCCATGGGGTTCCCCAGGCCATCGATGACCCGCCCGAGGAGTCCCTCTCCTGCGGCGACATCGACAGTCTTCTTCCTGGAAAGTATCCTCGAGCCGATGCCCACGCCCCTTAAGTCCCCAAGGGGCATAAGAAGCGTCTTGCCTTCCTTGAACCCCACCACCTCGGCATCGATGGGCACCGTGCTGTCGACGGGGTAGATGAGGGCAGAATCGCCGACAGACGAGATGGGGCCCTTTCCTTCGATCACAAGGCCCACCACCTGGTTGACCTTTCCATAGACCCGGTAGGGGGAGAGGTTCGACAGCATCTCCCTCGTCAGAGATAGTGTCCGATCAATCGAATCTTCCATTGAGATACTCTTTCCTAAGTTCTTCCATCTGGACAGAGACCCGGCCGTCTATGTCACCGAAGTTCGTCTCGATGACGAAACCGGGTTCACGCATCGTATCGTCTCTAACGATCTTGAACCGGCCGGGTTCGGCCTCCGAGATGAGGTCGGCGTCCTCTCCTCTCAAGCGGATCGTCGTCCCGGTCCTGTCATCGCAGAGAGAGAGGGCCTTCCTCACCATCCTGAGGACCGCTTCCCGATGTTCCGTGCACTCCCTGAGGATAATGGCCTCCGCGAAGATCAGGGCCAGTTCCGTGGAGAGGTTCTCGGCTCTTTTCACGAGCTCCTCCTTGAAGAGGGACAGCTCCGCCATGAAACCGCCCAGTCTCTTTATTATGGGTTCCACCTTCTTCATGCCCATTTCCTGCCCGGCCTTCTCGCCCTGTTCGAAGGCCTCCTCGAAGATCCTGCGGGCCTCCTCCTCGATATTGACCGTCGGCGCGGCTTCGGACTTCGCCGTCTCTTCAGGTATCTGACTTTCCTCCTCGTCGAAAAGTTTGATGAAACCGGAGGTTCTTTCCTCCGGCATCTCCTCGCCGAAATCATACAGGGTAAAGGTTTCCATTTCCTGGTCTGTCAAACGAACTCTTCATTCCCCCTGGACAGAAAGATCTTGCCCTCGCTCTCGAGCTTCTTGGCGATCATGGCGATCTTCACCTGGGCCTTTTCAACGTCGGAGAGGCGCACGGGGCCCATGGCCTCAAGGTCTTCCTTCAGCATTGCCGCGGCACGTTCCGACATGTTGGAGTATATCTTCTCCTTCATACTGTCGGAGGCACCTTTGAGGGCTATGCCGATGTCCTCGGACGAAACCTCCTTCAGAAGAACCTGGATACTGCGATCATCGAGGTGGGCAAGGTCTTCGAAGGTGAACATGAGCTGCCGGATCCTTTCCGCCAGATCGGGATTGGTCTCTTCGAGTTTGCCGAGAAGCTCCGATTCCAGCGTCCTGTCCATCTGGTTCAGTATGCTCGCCACTACCTCTACGCCGCCGAGCTGTTTGCCTTCGGCGCCGCCCATGGTACTCTCGAGTTGTTCCCGAATGACGCTCTCCACCTCGGAGAGGATCTTGAGGTCCACCTTCTCGAGATTGGCCATACGCACGACGACATCCGCCTGTACCCTGTCGGGCAGGCAGCTGATGGCATCTCCCGCCTTCTTCGTCCCGAGAACCGATAGAACAAGAGCCATAGTCTGGGGATGCTCCTCCCGTATCACGTTTGCCAGAACCCTGGCGTCACAGCGCTTCAGGAACTCCCCGGGGACACCTTTCTTCGTGTCCAGGTTGCCAAGGAGTATCTCCGCCTTATCCTCGTCGAAGCTCTTCTTGACGAGAAGACGGAACTTGCTCTCCCCGCCGACGACATTCTTGCTCTTCTTCGACACCTTCGTCATGAACTCTTCCTGGACCCTGTGGACAACATGGTCGGGGATGAGCTTGAGGTTTGTGATCTCCTTGCCGATGGCCTCGATCTCTTCCTCGTCGAGACCCTTCATGACGTCCTTCGTCACCTCGTCATCCATGGTAAGAAGGAGAATGGCGGCCTTTCTGACTCCTGACAGGTCTTCGGGGTTCATCGATTACGTTCCTTCCTTCACCCATTCCTTGATCACGGAACCAACAACGGTCTTGTCCCTCATGACATCATTGATCGCCGCCTGCTGCTTGTTCTCTATGGCTGCGGGTTGATCTCCTCCCGTTACCGCCGTCCCGGCTCCGCTCTTCACGTACACGTCCTTCACCTGGTACAGGGGTGCTCGGTCGGCCCGTGATTTCAGAAAACCGAGTATGGGTTTGATTACAAAGAGGAAGAGTGCCGCGATGATGAGGGCGTAGAAACCGTACCTGGTGAAACTGAATATCATCTCTTTCCGTTCCGCCGCGTCGAGAAGTCCCTTCTCGTCGGCGAGGCCTTCGGTCTCGAAGGGGACGTTCAGGACCTCGATCTTGTCGCCCCGTACCTCGTCGATCCCCACCGCCCTCGCCACGATCCCCTTGATGTCGGTAAGCTCTTTCTGGGACCGGGGAGAGTACTTGAGTTCCTCCCCGTTCTGACCTTTCACCTTCTCGTATTTCCCGTCGAGAACGATGGCCACGGAGAGGCGCTTGATATCACCGAAAGGCTCCACTATCCTCTTGACGGTCTTGCTGACCTCGTAGGTCACCTGAGATTCTTCGCGTTCCGATTCGCTGCCGCGCATCCCTGTCGTCTGACTGTCGGCCGTCGCGGAGGCCGCATTCGGGTTCCTGCCGGCAACGTTGGGAACGTTGGATGCCACCCCCGGGACGCCTGCCGGACCGCCCGTGCGGTTCAGCGTCTTCTCCCTGCTCTTGCGCTCGCTCGCGGGAACCCTCTTGTTGGGATCGAACTCTTCCTCCATCTTTTCAACCTTGCGAAGGTTCAGTTCCACATTCGCCCGTATGATCGACTTGTTGGCGGGTATGAACCTGTCGAGCATGGATTGGACGGATTCCTCTATGGTCCTTTCAACACTCTTCTGCAACTCGAACTGCTGGCCCGACAGGGCGACAGCAGTACCGGCGCTCCCGGCCTTGTACAGTATCTTTCCGAAGGAATCGACAATGGTCACGTTGTCAGTCTTGAGCCCCTCTATGCTCCCGGAAACCAGGTGGACGATGCCCGCCACCTGTTCCTTGGAGAGCGCCTTTCCACCCCTCAGCTTGAGAAAGACCGATGCCGTGACGTCCTTCTCCCTGTCTGTGAAAAGGGTCTTTTCAGGAATGGCGATGTGCACCCGGGACGCCTTCACCTCGGGCATCTGGTTGATGGTGCGCGACAGCTCTCCCTGAATGGCGCGCTTGTAGTTGATGTTCTGCATGAATTCCGTCATACCGTAGTTCGTCTTATCGAAGAGCTCGAAGCCGACGCCGCCTCCTCCGGGAAGAGCATTCTGACCGGCCAGCATGAGACGCACATCATAGACCCTGTCCCTGGGAACAGAGATCGAGGTGCCGCCGAGGCCCAGCTTGTAGGGTACCTTCAGTTCCTTGAGCTTCGTAACGACCACCGAGGCATCCTCCGTGGAAAGGCCTGCGAACAGCGTCTGGTAGTTCTCCTTCTGGAGGAAGGAAAGCCCGATGATGGAGCCCCCCACCAGCGCAATGAAGAGAAAGAGGTACATGTAGAGCTTGCTCTTCGGGGTCGTTTTGAGATAGTTCTTCGTGGTGTTAAGGAGTTCGTCCATCGGAGGCATCGGTTACACCTGCATTCTCATTATTTCTTCGTAGGCAGAGATGATCTTGTTCCGTATCTGCATCATCGTCTGAAAGGACAGGTCCGCTTTCTCGATGGCGATCATCGTTGTCTGGACGTCGGTGTTCTCCATCTTGACCAGTTTTTCCACTTCCTTGTCCGCCTCTTTCTCGAGTTCGACCACCTTCTTAATGGAGTCCTTCAGGACATCGCCGAAGGAGGTCCTGGTCTTTTCGTTGGCCGGTCTCTGGACCTCGCCAAAACTGGGAAGGGTGAAATTTTCTACCTTCATGGATCCGCCCCCTATTTGATAAGCTCGAGAGTCTTCAGAAACATATCCTTCGTCATGTTCAGAACATTGACGTTCGCCTCGTAGGCGCGAGCGGCCGCCGTCATGTCAGTCATTTCTTCCATCAGGTTCACATTGGGAAACGTGACGTACCCCTCGGAGTTGGCGTCCGGATGGCTCGGGTTGAAGACCATCTGGAAGGGCTTGTCGCTCTCCCTGACGCTCTCCACCTCGACCCCTTCGACCTTCCTCGAGAGAGTGCCCGCGAAGGTCTTGTCTTCGGAGACGTCAGCCGCCTTGAAGACAACATCCTTCTTCCTGTACGCTCCGCCCTCTTCCGTGCTCGTCGTCTGAACATTGGCAAGATTTGAAGCCACGATGTCCATTCGTTTTCTCTGGGCCTTCATCCCCGAAGCGCTGATCTTGAAAATGTCGAATGCTCCCATGCCCTTACCTCTTTCCCTCGCCTATGAGATACTTCATCATGGCAAAACGTTTTGACGCCATCTGGACCAGCGCCTGGTACATGAGCTGGTTCTCCGTGAGCTTCACCGTCTGGTCCTCCAGGCTGACTGTATTCCCGTCAAGCCGCGCAAGGCCGTCATGACCTGAATTTTCCGTGATGGTGTAGCCGGCGTCTCCCGAAGGGGCAAGCCCCGTTTCGCTGCCGGTGCGCCTGTCGAGCTCCCGGCGGAAGTCGATCTCCTTTTCCTTGTACCCCGGAGTCTGGGCATTCGCGATGTTACCCGAGATAACCTTGTGATAGAAAGCCCTGACGGAGAGCGCCTTTCCGATGAGGTCAACTATCTGCATGTCAATACTCCCTTGCGGGCACGTCAATGCCCATTGCCCTGTATTCGTTGATCTTGTTACGCAGCGTGCGGACGGTAATACCCAGTATGCCCGCGGCCTTCGACCTGTTGCCTCTGACGGACCTCAAGGCATCGATGATGAGCTTCGTCTCCATGTCCCGGACGGAGCCCACCGCCATGTCCTGGGCCGGCCTGCCCTCATCGAGGTGGCTCATGGTAATGACGGAGCCATTGGAGAGTATGCACGCCCTTGCTATGACGTTCTCCAGTTCCCGGACGTTCCCCTTCCAGTGCCTGCTTGTGAGGTGTTCCATCACCTCGTCGGCGACCCCGATGTCCGTTCCCCGGGAATGCTTCCTCAGAAGGTGGTTCACAAGGGGCGCTATGTCCTCGCGGCGCTCGCGCAGGGCCGGAATGGTGATGGGAAAGACGCTGAGACGGTAGTAGAGGTCCTCCCGGAAGCTCCCGTCGCTCACTGTCTTCACGATATCCCGGTTCGTCGTCGCTATGACGCGAACATCGATCTTCCGGGGCGACCGGGAACCGAGGACTTCAACCTCCTTTTCCTGGAGCACGCGCAGGAGCTTTGCCTGTAGCTTGAGGTCCATCTCGGTGATCTCGTCGAGGAGGATGGTGCCCTTGTCCGCAAGCTCGAACTTCCCCGGCTTGCGGGACAGGGCGCCCGTGAAGGCTCCTTTCTCGTAGCCGAAAAGCTCGCTCTCGAGGAGGTTCTCGGGCAGGGCTGCGCAGTTGACGGCAACGAAGGACATGTGGGCGCGGCCGGAGTTTTCATGGATGAATTTCGATATCACTTCCTTGCCCACACCGCTCTCGCCGAGTACAAGCACCGTGGCGTCCGACCCGGCGACCCTCTGTGCCTTCTGGAGTACCTCTTTCATCGCCCGCGAGGCGAAGATGATCTTCCCGTTGTTCACGCCGAGGGCCCGCCGTACGACACTGTAGAGTGTATCCGTGTTGAAGGGCTTCTGAATGTAGTCGTAGGCTCCCTCCTTGATGACCTGCACCGCGTCCCTGACGGTCCCATACCCTGTCATGAGGATGACGGGCATGAGCGGCGATGTCTCCTTAATGGCTTTGAGAAGATCGATGCCGCCGAGGTGGGGCATCTTCACATCGGTGATGACAAGATCGAAGAAATTCCTGTCGATCTCGACCATGGCCTTCTTGCCATCCTCCGCGAGGGCAACGTTGTAGCCCGCGCGTACCAGGGAGTCCTTCAGCGCTATACGCATGTGGTTATCGTCGTCGACTACAAGGACATTCGTTTTCATATGACCGTCAGTCTCTCCTTGGGGATATAGATAAGGAAGGATGAACCCGATCCCTCTTCGGACTCAACCTCGATGAAGCCGTCATGGGCCTTTACGATATTGTAGACGATAAAGAGTCCCAGACCCACGCCCTTGTCCTTCGTTGTGAAGAAGGGATTGAAGATGTTCCTGCGCAGTTCCTCCGTCATACCCGGTCCGTTGTCGCTGACAACGAGGACCCCGTAACGTTCGTTCTCGCGTATGTCCACCTTGATCTTGCCGCCGGGACCAACGGCGTCCATGGCGTTGCTCACGAGGTTCATGACGACGAGCTTCAGCATGTCCGGGTCGACAAGTGCTCGTCCCGGCGAGGCAGGCAGGAATTCGAGGTCAATGTTCCTTACCGACGTGGAGACGCTCATGAACTCCAGCGTGTCGCCGACGACGGACCTCAGCTCTCCCTCTCTCAGGGACAGTTCCCGGGGCCGGGTGTAGGAGAGTATGTTGTTGATGATCCTGTCGATGGTCTTGACACCGAAGAGGATGTACTCGAGATGCTTGCGGTCGCGTACCCGCATCTTTCCGGCCATCAGCATGGAAAGGAAAAGCTCCATGCTTCCCAGGGGGTTCTTGATCTCATGAGATATCCGGGCCGCCATCTCTCCCATGGCCATGAGGCGCTCGTCGCGCTCCATGTGTTCCTTCATTCTTTCGATTTCGGTGACATCCTCGATGGCGATGACATGCCTGCCTTCAAACCCGTTGGCCAATGCCTGCGTCTTCCAACGGTACCGGCCGAGACCGCACTTTACCTCTCCCGTCCTTTCAGCCGCACTGCTGAGGTTTCCGATGATGCCCTCCGGGATGAGATCCTCCGCGTTCTTGTTGGCAAAGATGATGGACTTGCCGTCAATAACGACGACGCCGACGGGCAGGGAATCGAGTATCGTATAGAGATACTCGCTGGCCCGCTCCAGCGCCCTGTTCTTCTCTTCAAGCTCTCTCTTGAGCTCTCTGATCTGGCTTTCCAGTACCCCGTAATGACTTATGATCGAATCCGAGGCCCTGGAAAACTCGTTAAAGGCATTTTCGAGAAGTTTCGCTTCGGGAGTCTGCATGGGGGAACGATGTGCAAGAAGGGTGCCAGAGAGGCGGGTAATGGGTAATGGGGGACGGGGAGTGGGGAAGATAAGTTATTCCCATTACCTATGAGGCATCGCCTGCCACATATCCTATTACCTATTACCTATGACCCATGACCTGGTCCGTCAATTTCTTGACGGACTAGTCGAGGCCGAGTCTTTTCATTTTTTCTATGAGGGTCGTTCTGTTGATGTTGAGGGCCTGGGCGGCCTTGCTCTTTACGCCCTGGGTTTCGGTGAGGGCCTTCATGATGAGGGTCTTTTCGAATTCGGAGACAAGCGTGTCGTACCCCTTGTCGATATCGATGTCCCGGGCGGGGACTCCTTCTTTTTCCTGGCCGTACAGCTTCTCGGGGAGGTCCTCTATGTCGATGTGCCCTTCCCTCTTGAGGACCACCATGCGTTCCACGATGTTCTGCAATTCCCTGACGTTCCCGGGAAAGTCATATTCCATCAGGGCCTTCATGGCCTCTTCGGAAAAACCCTCTATGGCCGCGGAGTTTATCCGGTTGGACTGCTCCAGGAAAAAATTGACGAGAAGCGGGATGTCCTGTCGCCGCTCCCTGAGGGGCGGGATCTCGATGGGGACCACGTTGAGCCGGTAGTACAGATCCTCGCGGAACTTGTTCTCGCTGACGAGGTCTTCCAGCTTGCGGTTCGTGGCGGCAATGATCCGCACGTCCACCTTGATCGTCTTCGAGCCGCCGATGCGCTCGAAAGACTTTTCCTGAAGGACCCTCAGAAGCTTGACCTGCAGGTTGAAGCTCATGTCTCCGATCTCATCGAGGAAGATCGAACCGCCTGCCGCGAGTTCAAACCTGCCGAGACGGGTATTGACGGCACCCGTAAAAGCCCCCTTCTCATAGCCGAAAAGCTCACTCTCCAGGAGGGTCTCCGGTATGGCACCGCAGTTGACCACGACAAGAGGATTGTCCCGCTTCGACGAATTGTAATGGATGGCCCTCGCCACAAGTTCCTTGCCCACACCGCTCTCTCCGGTGACGAGCACCGTGGCGCTGGTGTCGGCCACGCGCTCGATCATCTCGAAGACCTTCTGCATGGGAAAGCTCACACCGATGATGTTCTCGAACCTGTACTTGTCCTTCAGCGCCGACCTCAGGATGGTGTTCTCCCGGACCATCTTGTTCTCGGAATACCTCCTCAGGAGATTCGCCTTGAGGGTGAGCCCCTTGGGGATGTTGTCGCTCTTGAGGAGATTGAAGTAGTACATGGCCGAATCCACGGTCGCGAGGACTTCCTCGAACTTGAAGGGCTTGAGGATATAGTCGAAGGCGCCGCACCGCATGGCGCTTATGGCGCTTTCCATGCTGCCGTACCCCGTCATGACGATGCCGAGGGTATCGAGGTATTCCTTCTGGATGAAGTTGATAAGCTGGAGCCCGTCGACCCTGGGCATCATGAGGTCCGTTATCAGGACGTGGTATCCGTTGTTCTTCAGCGCCGAAAGGGCCTTTCTGCTGTCGATGTAAGGATCGACGGCATACCCGTTGGCCGTGAGAAACTCACCGAGCATGGAGAGGATGTTCTCCTCATCTTCAACAATGATGATCCTTCCTTTTTCCATCCCTATTTCGTTGTCCGCTTGTCGATTATGATCGACTGGTTCTTGAGCATGTCCCAGGCGCGGTCCCTGTCGCGCTCCTCCTCCTCCCTGGCCTTTTCACGCGATTCGTCGGAGCCGACAGACCAGGTGGTGCCTTCTTTGTCCTTGACGATCGTGAGGTCATCGGAGGCAAGGCAGGCCGATCCCGCCAGGATGATCATCAAAAAGCAGAGGATTGCTGTGCCATGCTTCCTCATTGCACGCATCTCTCTGTAAACGCAAGTAATTGTATCGGCGCAAACATACCAATATATATAGCTAATTTTTTGGGATAAAGTAAGGAAAAAATAGCCCCGTCCAGGCCAAACGGAAGAGTTTCGCAACAAGTACCTGCGACAATGCTGACGATGCCCTTACGAACAGGTATCCCATTGCGGAGATCAAGGAAAAGTGGCTCATCACGCTTACAATGCGGTATTCCGAGTTAAGGACTTGACACATTTGCCGATTACGGTATAAGGTTTGCAAATCATAGGGGCATCGTGTTATGAAGCTGAAACGTCTCAAAAAAAGTTGCACGACGTCGGTGACCATCCTGGTCGTCCCCCACTCCAAATCCCGGCCCCTCAAGCTGAGAATGCCGGTGGCCGGCCTTCTGGCCTGCATGGTCCTGGCGGTCGTCGGGGCGGTCTACATCACTATCGCCGGGGTCAAGACTGCGGAATACTACGTCCTGAAGACAAGGCTCTCCTACTTCACGAGGGAGTTCAACGCACTCAAACAGAACATCACCTCCCTCAAGGAGACCAACAACGAGCTTTCACGACTCGTGGAACTCAAATCCAAGAACAGTATCCTCAAGTCCGCCGAATTCAGCGATTCAGGGTCGATAGACATCGAGGCCATCAAGAAAGAGATGATGGAGACTATAGAGTCCGTGGCGGAGATCAAGAAATATATCACGGAGCAGAAGAACATCTATCTCGCGACTCCCCGGGGTTGGCCCATAGAGGGGCAGATAAGCTCCGGTTTCGGAATGCGTCACCATCCCGTCACCGGTGCGAAATCACACCACTCCGGGCTTGACATTCGCGCGCCCCGCGGGACGCCCGTCAGGGCAACCGCCGATGGCATCGTCAGCTATTCCGGGTGGTCCGGAGGCAACGGCCACATCATCGTCGTCGAGCATGGGCATGGCTTTTCCACTGCCTATGCTCACAACAAGGAGAACCTCGTGACCGTCGGTCAGAAGGTCAGGAAGGGAGAGGGGATTGCGACCGCCGGTTCAACGGGTATGTCGACGGGCCCCCATCTCCACTATGAAGTATGGAGAAACGGTAAACCTGTCGACCCCGCTCACTACCTCAAGGACGGATAACAATGGCAAGCAAGAAACATGAAACAGGGTCCCTGGAGACCCTGATAGGTCAGGACTCCATCATTCGTGGCGAGATAATCTCGAAGGGCGTTGTGAGGCTCGACGGCACCCTCGAAGGCAGTATCCAGGCCGACTACCTGATCCTGGGCAGGTCGGGCTCTGTCAAGGGCGACATGGCGGCGCGTGAGATAGTCATCGACGGCACCGTGGAAGGCGACCTTCAGGCCGAGGAACTGGTGGAGATAAACCCCGACGGCGCGGTGGAGGGTAACATACGCACCGCGAAGCTCGTCATCACCGAGGGCGCCTTCTTCTCGGGAAGCTCTTTCATGGAGAGACCCCGCAAGGTCGAGAAACAGGAAGAAGCCCGGGAAACGGATGAATCCTCCCCGGAAGAGGAACCGTCCGAAGAAAAAACAACGCTCAAGAGAATATTCTCCTTCTTCTGACACTCAACTGTCAAAAAAAGCGACAGAGATAAAGGGGGCGGTGGTGAGGGAACAGGATTCAGGGAACCGCGATCCATTTCCCGTCCCTCATTTCTGCCCCACGGGTTCTTCTTTCTTGCTGACCCCTCAGCCCTTTCTTTCTCCCCTTCTTCTTTACTTTCCGCATTGTAACGAACATTCTCTTATGCTATAAATTAAAAATTCAGGCAACGTTCTTGTTGTGGTAAGGTTCTTGCATAGGTGTTGGTGTGCGGATATGAACAGCCAGGCATTACCCGAATATAACTAAACAAGAAAGGAGAGTTTACCATGATAGGCGAAAAGAAGGCAGCAACCGAATTCGATGAGAAGGACATCACGACCATAGTTGCCGATGATCTCGAGATCAAGGGCACCATACGGTTCAAGACATCGGTCATGTTGAAGGGTGCGTTCGAGGGTGAGATATACTCGGAAGGCCTCCTTGTCGTCGGGCCCACCGCGCGCGTAAACGCGAGCATCACAACCCAGACGCTCGTCTCTCACGGGGAGATCACGGGAAACGTGATTGCCAACGAGCAGGTGACGCTGAAGAGCACCTCGATCCACAACGGCGACATCTCGACACCCAACATTATCATAGAGAACGGCTCCGTATTCAACGGCTCATGCGCCATGAGAGCAAAAGACATAACGGTCAGATAAGGACAAACTCATTCAAAGGGGGTACGATATGGCAGCAGATATTCCCGAAATAAGGGAGATACAGGAAGGTCAGATCACCACTGTAGTCGCAGAAGACCTGGAGATAAAAGGCAGCATCAGGTTCAAGAGCTCCGTCATGCTCAAGGGCGTGTTCGAGGGCGAGATCTTCTCGGAAGGATTGCTGGTAGTAGGGCCGACCGCGAGGGTTACGGCGAGCATCAACACGAAAACGCTCATTTCTCATGGATCCATAACGGGTAATGTTGTCGCCGGGGAACAGATTGTCCTCAAGAGCTCGGCAACACACAACGGCGACCTCAACACACCCTTCGTCATGATCGAGAACGGGGCCGTCTTTAACGGTTCCTGCGTGATGGAGAGGAGGCAGCAGCCTTTCATGTCGGAACCTCCCGCGGAAACCACGGCATACGCCGAAGCGGAACCAGCGGCGGCAGAGGAAAGCAGCGAATCGACATACGGCGGCGAAAACGAGGAATACGAGTCCTAAACCCGGAAGAACTTCAGACAAACTCTCTTTCAAGCTGAAAGCCGGCACGAGGCCCGACCCCTCACCGGCTTTCAGTGATAAAAATGAAGACGGGTTATGGGTGATAGGTGATCGGTGATAGAAAAGACTGAGAATCTTTTCCCATAACCCATGACCTCTTACCCATTACCTGTCTTCTTGTTGCTTTTTCCCTCAAAACTTTCTATAGTACTAAAGTACCGTGCGACCTTACATTTCCCGGGTGTCCTGCATCGACTGCAGGGAATGCGTTTCGATATGCCCCTACGAGGTATTTGCTGAAAAGGACGGTACCGTCGTGGTCGAGACACCGGAAGACTGCATTGAGTGTGCGGCTTGCGTCGAGAATTGTGGGCAAAAAGCCATCTATTTTGACGATTAAATGAAAAAAAGGGTCATTCTGGACAAGAAGGCGATCGGGAGGACGGTCACCCGGATCACCCATGAGATCCTGGAGAAGAACGCGGGATGCACCGGGCTGTGTCTCATCGGGATCAGGACGAGGGGGGTTTACCTGTCCCAGCGCATTCACGCAAAGGTCACGGACGTGGAAGGCATCACGCTGCCTATCGGTGCTCTCGACATCACCATGTATCGTGACGATATTTCAAAGCTCCGCTGGCCCGAGGTCAAAAAGACCGAAATATCCTTTGATGTAAACAACATGACCGTTGTCCTCGTCGATGACGTCCTGCACACGGGCCGGACGACGAGGGCGGCCATAGACGCCATCATGGACCTGGGGCGGCCGAAAAGGATACAGCTTGCCGTCCTCGTGGACAGGGGAGAAAGGGAATTGCCCATTCACCCCGATTATGCGGGGACTGTCTGTCCCGTGAATGAGAATGAAGAGGTCCTCGTCCGGATGAGCGAGATAGACGGCAAGGATGAAGTGGTGATCGTACAAACCCGATGAACTGGAAGAGAAAAGACCTCCTCGGTATTCGTGGCCTCTCAACAGAGGAGATACTTTTTATTCTCGATACGGCCGAATCCTTTAAGGACATTTCAAGAAGGGAGATCAAGAAGGTTCCCACCCTTCGGGGCAAGACGGTCATCACCCTCTTCTATGAGCCGAGCACCCGAACGCGCACATCTTTCGAGATAGCCGCGAAGCGCTTAAGCGCCGACACGATAAACATTTCCTCCAGCACAAGCAGTTCGACAAAGGGCGAAAGCCTCAAGGACACGGCCAGAAACCTGGAATCGATGCGTCCCGATGCCATTGTCATCCGCCATGGCATGCCAGGAGCGCCCCACATGCTCGCCGGAGTTCTCGACTCTTCCATCATCAACGGAGGGGACGGGTCACATGAACACCCCACGCAGGCCCTCCTCGACCTTTTCACGATACGCGACAAGAAGGGGCGCATCGATGGCCTGAAGGTGGTCATCGTCGGGGACATAGCCCACAGCAGGGTCGCCCGGTCGAACATATTCTCTCTCAAAAACTTCGGGAACGAGGTCATATGCTGCGGACCGCCCACGATGATACCTCCCCACATGGAAACACTGGGAGTCAGGGTAGAATATGACCTTAAACGCGCCGTCAGAAACGCCGATGTCATCATGATGTTGAGGATCCAGAAAGAGAGGGGTGGAACAACATACATACCATCCACAAAGGAGTACTCCGCCCTGTATGGCCTTGGCAGGCAGCACGTTGAAACCGCCGCGGATGATGCGATCATCATGCATCCCGGACCGATGAACCGGGGCATCGAGATCTCCGATGATGTCGCCGATGGCCCCTCCTCGGTGATCCTCGACCAGGTCGAGAACGGCGTGGCCGTCCGGATGGCCGTCCTTTATCTCCTGATCGGAGGCGAAGCGTGAAAACCCTGATACGGGGAGGCCGCCTGGTCGACCCGAAGAACTCCATCGACGGCAGGTACGATGTCCTGATCGACGGCACGATCGTCAAGGAGATTTCGAAGAGCATCCGCAAGGTCGATGACGGCACAAGGATCATCGACGCTTCGAAGCGCGTCGTGGCTCCAGGCCTTATCGACGTACACTGCCATCTGCGGGAACCAGGTTTCGAGTACAAGGAAACCATACGGACGGGGACAACCGCAGCGGCCCGCGGCGGCTTCACCACCCTGGTCTGCATGGCGAACACGAACCCCGTGAATGATTCACGGAGTATCACCGAATTTATCGTCGACAGGGCCCGGGCAGAGGGCGTCTGCAAGGTCCTTCCCTGCGGTGCGGTAACAAAGGGCCTCAGGAGCGAAGAACTGTCCGAGATCGGTGAGATGTTCGAGGCCGGGATAGTGGCGATCTCCGACGACGGCAGGTCCGTGCGCGGCGCCGGGCTCATGCGCAAGGCCCTGGAATACGCGAAGATATTCAGGCTGCCCGTCATATCCCACTGCGAGGACGAGACACTCTCCGGAGGGTTCGTTCACGAAGGGCGGGCCTCACTCCTGACCGGACTCGACGGGATTCCTGCGATCGCCGAGGAACTCATTGCGGCCAGGGATATCGCCATCGCGCGATACGTGGATTCTCCCCTTCACCTCACCCATGTTTCCACGGCCGGCAGCGTGGAGATCATCGAACGCGCGAAACGAACGTTCAGGAAGATCACCTGCGACACCTGTCCCCACTATTTCACGCTCACCGACGAGGCAACCCTCACATATGACACGAACACGAAAGTGAATCCCCCCTTAAGGTCGCAGGAGGACGTCAGCGCAATCAAGGAAGGCCTCCGGAAGGGGACCATCGATGTCATAGCCACGGACCACGCGCCTCATGAGTTAACTTCCAAGGACGTGGAATTCGATCTCGCCACCTTCGGCATCTCGGGCTTCGAGACCGCCCTCGCCCTGTCACTCACCCTTGTCCGCGAGGACATCCTCGACCTGAAGGGTCTCCTCATGAAAATGACCGTCAACCCGGCGAAGCTGCTCGGCCTTACGGCCGGTGTACTAGCCGAGGGCGCCCCGGCGGACGTCATCGTTTTCGACCCCGACACAGAATGGACGGTAGACAGAAACTCCTTCGCATCAAAGGGAAAGAACACCCCCTTCCACGGCATGACTTTGCGCGGCCGCAACCTCTTCACCATGGTCGACGGAAAGATCGTCTTTAATGAATTGGGATAGATACATCACTTAAAACCAGAAATTTGAAACTGCATCTTAATCTTTTCCCTCCCTCGTCCGATAACCTCCATACGAAACAGGGCACGGATACTATCGGTATACCGGTCCGCGGAGGGTAAAGAGCCCCTCCGGTTCTCCGAAGACAAGGGAACGCAAGAGGGCGCTAAACTCACTATGTTTGTCATTATCGGTACTATTATAGTTCTGGGTTCGGTGTTCGGGGGGTTCGTTCTCGAGGGCGGTCCCTTGAAGCTCATCGTGCAGCCCGTCGAGTTCCTCATCATAGGCGGGGCGGCTCTGGGCGCCATGATAATTTCGGCGCCAAAGAAGCTCCTTATGAAGATCGTCGCCAAGGCGATGGCCTCCCTTAAAGGGGAGACCATCAACCGCGATCTCTATCTCGATCTGCTGAGACTCATGTACGAGATCTTCCAGGTAACGCGCAAGGATGGCCTCATAGCCCTGGAATCCCATATCGAGCACCCCGATCAGAGCAAGATCTTTGCCAAATATCCCAGCATCACACGGCATCACCACATCATCTCCTTCATGACCGACACCTTCAGACTCATCGTTCTCGGAGGGATCGCACCTCACGACATAGAAAGTCTCATGGATCTCGACATCGACACGCATCACCAGGAAGGCACGCAACCGGGGATGATCCTTCAGAAGATCGGTGATTCCATGCCGGGTCTGGGTATCGTCGCCGCCGTCCTCGGCATCATCATAACGATGCAGGCCATCGGCGGACCTCCGGAGGAGGTTGGCCACAAGGTGGCCGTGGCCCTCGTGGGTACCTTTCTGGGGATCTTCCTCTCATACGGTTTCATCCAGCCATTGGCCACAAACCTCGATCTCGCGGCGGAGGAGGAATCGAAAGTGTATGACGCGATCAAGTCGGGTATCACCTCCCTTGCCAAGGGTTTCAACCCCATAGTTTCGGTGGAATTTGCGCGAAGGTCCATCCCCAACGATTACCGGCCCTCCTTCCAGGAGATGGAATCCTTCGTGAAGGGGGTCAAATAGCTATGGACGACCATCAGACTCCCGTTAGAATCATAGTCAAGAAGAAGAGAGGACACGGAGGACACCACGGCGGAGCATGGAAGGTTGCCTATGCGGACTTTGTCACCGCGATGATGGCCCTCTTCATCGTCCTGTGGATCGTGGGGCAGAGTGAAGCCGTCAAGCAGGCGGTCTCGGCCTATTTCAAGGACCCCGGGGTCTTCGAGAGCGGCCGGGGGGGGAGCGTCCTTCAGGGCTCCACGGGTTCGGCGCCAAATCCTACGACCGACGTCACCTCGGAGATCGAGAGACTGAAGGTTGAGGCAAAGAAGCTGGAGGCGGAGATCAGGTCCAATCCTGAATTCGACAAATTCAGGGACAAGATAGAGATAAGCGTGACAAGGGAAGGTCTGCGCATTGAACTGCTGGAGAACTCCAACGGTGTCTTCTTCGATGTCGGCAGCGCAAAACTCAAGCCGGAGACGGTGAAGCTCCTCAAGCTCATTGCCATCGAGGTGGGACACCTCAAGAACAAGGTCATGATCGAGGGTTACACGGACGCCCGGCCCTACGTGAACCCGGACTACACCAACTGGGAGCTGAGCGCGGACCGGGCGAACGCAGCCAGGCGGATCCTCGAACAAAACGGGGTAGGCAAGGACCAGATCGTCCAGGTGCGGGGTTTTGCCGACAGAAACCTCAAACATCCCGACAAACCCCTTGACTTCGGGAACAGGAGGGTGAGCATACTCGTCGCGACGACGGAGCCAAAACCGTCGGATGCCATTACTCCGACGGCTCCAGCCGTCACGCCGCCAAAGGAAGCGGTGACCCCCGCACCCCCGGCGGTGGCACCAAAGATAGAGGCGAAATGATGGAGAATCCCGTGGTGCGCATCCTTCTCGTAGACGACGATAGTACGTTCCGCGGTGTCTTTGCGAAGTTCTTCGCCCGCTATCCCGGTTTTGAGATCTACGAGGCGGCCGACGGCAGGGAGGGGCTCTACAAGGCACGGGACGTCCTTCCCGACCTTATCCTGAGCGACTACGATATGCCTCACCTCGACGGCATGGAATTCTGCCGCAACATCCGCAACACCCCGCAAACGGCCTCGGCGTTCTTTCTCTTCCTCACCGCGGAGAAAGACGAGAAACTCAAGGTCCAGGCCTTCGAGTGCGGGGCCGACGACTACATCGAAAAGTCGACCCCTCCTGTCATTCTGACGAGCAAGATCCGGGCATTCCTTCGAATCAAGCAGCTTCAGAACGAACTCGTCGATGAAAAGGAAAAGCTTGCCCGGGTGAACCAGACCCTGGAGCGCAATTTCAAGGAGCTTACCCAGATACTCCTCAAGATAATCGACGTGCGGGTGCCCGGTGCCGCCGACAGGGCAGAGGCCGCGAAGGGTGCCGCCCGCTTCATCTGCAGGAAAATGGGGACGGATGAGGAAGAAACGGCCAAGATCCTCTTCGGGGCCCAGCTGCACGAGATCGGAAAGATCGGCCTGCCCGACACGATCGCCGACAAGAGCAAGAACACCATGCCCATGAGCGACCGGAGCATCTACAACCAGCACCCCGTTATCGGCTCGCTCATCATATCCACCATATCGGGGTTCAAGACGGCCGCCGACGCCATCTACCATCAATACGAGAACTTCGACGGTTCAGGCACGCCGGACGGCCTGATCGGCAACGAGATACCCCCCGGGGCACGTGTCCTGCGCGGCATCGTCATGCAGAGCGACCTGTGCCGTTCCGGATATGAGCGCGACGACATCCTCCGCGAGATCAGACAATCGGCAAACCGCATACTCGATCCCACCGTCGCCTCGTCGCTCGCCGAGCACATCGTCGAGAACGATCATGAATTTGCCACGAACAAGTGCAAGATCGCCCTCGACGAACTCAAGCCGGGCATGGTCATCGCCGAAGATATCTACGCAGCGAGCGGCGTCAAGCTCATCCCCAAACACGTCAGAATCCAGGACCGAATGATCGAGGTCCTTCACGACAGGAACGACACGGACCCCATCATTGGCGGGGTGTATGTGATGATAGGAGCAAAATAGAACGCTGCAGCCAGGAAATGGCTGCAGCTGTTAGAACCGTTGGAACCGTTGGAACCGTTAGGACCGTTGGCACCGTTAGGACCGTCGATACTGATTGAGAACTGTAGCTCCTGAAATCAAGTCTTGAGACCGGGGGTTGTCTTCTTTGCTGTGCAGTTCGAATCCCTCCAGCCGTTCCAACGGTTCTAACGGTTCTAACGGTCTTCAAAATATCTTTTCGCCGTTTCGACGTCTGTCGTTATCTGGGTCTTCAGTTCGTCCATGCCTTTGAACTTCTTTTCTTCCCTGATGCGGTCGTGGAAGTAGATGATGATGTCGCGGCCGTAGAGGTCTCCGGTGTAACCCAGGATGTGGGTCTCGACGAGGAGCTTCTTTCCGTCGAAGGTGGGGTTGAAGCCGATGTTCGTCACCGAGGGCCATTTCTTTCCGTCGAACTCGACCTCTGTTACGTACACGCCGTTATGGGGGATGAGTTCGAAGACTGTCTCGAAGTTGATCGTGGGGAAACCCATGTTCTTCCCGCGATTGACGCCGTGGACGACGATCCCCTCGATCATGTGGGGCCGGTCAAGAAGCTCGTTGGCCTTCCGGACATCACCTTCCATGATGAGCCTGCGTATCCGGTTGCTGCCGATCTTTTCGTCGTCGAGCGTGATGGCCTCGACAACGTCAAAGTAGAAACCTCTCCTGCCGGCGAACTCGCGGAGCATCCTGACATCTCCCGCGCCGCCCTTTCCGAAGTGGAAATCATAGCCCACGATAACCCCCGCGACCCCGATCTTGCCGACAAGAATATCGTCGATGAAACTCTCGGGAGCTATGGACCGCAGATGGTCGTCGAAGGGTATCTGGAACATTACCTCGATACCGGAAGCCGCGATGAGCCTTTCTTTTACCGAGGGTGGCGTTATGAGCCGAATATATGAATCGGGTTTGAGTACACTGTGGGGATGGGGGAAGAAGGTCATGAGCATCGGTGTGCCCGATATCTCGGCGGCCTTTTCCACCACCTTCCTTATGATGCGCCTGTGACCGACGTGTACTCCGTCATAGTTTCCGATCGTGAGCACAGGATTGGGAAATCTGTCGTCAGTATCGAAAGATCCGAAAATTTTCATCCTCACCTCTTGACTTATCTCTCACATACATATAACTTTATAGCGTGCCGAAGTGGCGGAATTGGCAGACGCGCTAGATTCAGGGTCTAGTAGGCAATTTGCCTGTGTGGGTTCAAGTCCCGTCTTCGGCATTTTTTTGTTTCAGGTTTTAGAAAAACAATAGCAACCTGCCCTGAGTCCGCAATAACAAACGCTTCATTGTATATCATCTCATCGGGTTTTTGTAGAGAAAAGACGATAAGAATAGAATAGTTTCAGGATGGGACGACGGGACCTCCGGGGATGAGCAGCGCCCTCCCCCCCCACAACCAAAGGCCGTTCGTGCTCCCCTGTCAGTTCCCGTCATCCTCACCTGAAATCTGAAGCCATGCTCCCCCGTTCCCCCTAAAACCTGGAACCTGAAACTGTCTTCTACCTCACCTGCAAGTCCTTGCCGCTTTCCCACAGCCCATGTCTGCTGCAGAGGCTCAAGGCATAGATTCTTCCCGTACCATTCACCGACACGACCACGCTGACCCTGTGGTCGGTCACAACGGGGCCCTTGCCGGAACCGGCCGACAAGTCGCCGTGGGCCGCGAAATCACAGTGGGCGATCTGGTACGAGAACTTGTCATTCTCAGGCCTGAAGAAGACCTGGACCCACTTGATGTGATGATCGGTGGTATTCGGATGGTTGACCTCTTTGCCGATCGTCACACTAATGACAAATGGCTTGCCGGCGGCCACCTTCTCGGGGCAGTCAATCACCGGGATGTGTCTTTCCCTCCTGCTCTCCTCTATTTGGAACAGCGGGCCCAATTGGCTCACATATCCCGTGCCTCCCGAAAAACTCACCATCTTGTCAGTCACGTGAGTAGCCTCCGTTCCGCAGCCATCTGCGGTCTCTTGATCCTCTTATCAACGCTGGAAACAGGAAGGAACCCGGCGCAACCGTCGGCCGCGCGAGCACGTGAATAGAGTGTGCTGTGGGTGATCCGGATACGTTACGCGCCCGTGACAGGCGCGCGGAGGTGAAACACAACCCTGGATTCAGAAAGGCCCCCTTATGGGTATCACGATGTCCGTCAAGACCCCGGTCAATAGCCGCCGGATTCGACCCTGATCCGGAAAGAGCGGGGAAGCTCCACGGCACAGAAGGGCTGGAGTCTTCCCCCGATTCGCTCGAGATCACGGTCTTTCAGTTCTGCTTAAGGAGTCAAGACTGTCAGCCGGTAGCCCCCTTCGCTCCAACATGCGTACTTGAGGAGTTGACACGCCTGCCCTGACGCATGTCCATCCTCTGACAGGTCGTAGTTATGTCCAACAATCCCCCGATACGTATATCAAAAAGCATGCCACACTATCGCAGCGGCGGTAAGGTCGTAACTTCGCCTTACATGTCAGCGAGTTACGTGTAAACGGCCGGCATGATGCCGGCGAGATCCGGTCTTGCAGCACAACATGATTGTTTTGCCGGAGAAGACAACGTCTCGCCGGGCAAGACGGTCGTTTAAAGAAAGTTCAAGGGTTCCACAGTTCAAGAGAAGAACCGCGAAAAGGGCCCAGGCGCAACACAATTCGCACACCGGCCGAAGGCACCGGTGCCCTTACTACTCTTGAACTCTTGAACCCTTGAACGTTTCCTACGATGGGATTGTCTGTCTTGTGAGGTTGTGTTTCTTGAGAAGCGCGTAGAGGCGGGGGCGTGATAGTCCCGAGAGCCGGCAGATCTCACCGAGTCTGCCCCGGGATGTCTTGATCACACGTTCGAGATACTCTCTTTCAGCGGCAGCGATCGCCTCCTCCCGGTACGTCTTGAGGACCGGGATGGATTCGGTCATTTCACGATGGAGTCCGGAAGCAGCACCCACGTCGAGCTCGGATCTCTTAAGCTTGATCCGTATGTCCGCGGGAAGATGCTTCGGATACAGAGTGGGCTGGTGAAAAGCCTCTGAGATCGCCCTTTCCAGTACACTGATGAATTCCCTGATGTTGCCCGGCCAGTCATGGGCCTTGAGCGCCGCAAGGAATTCCGGCGAAAAGCCCTTATTGCCCACCCCGTACTGTTCGCAGAGACGGGCCACGTAATGCACAAGCAGTTCCTTTATGTCTTCGGGGTGCTCGCGCAGTGGCGGCAGATCGATCCGCAGCGTACGTATACGGAAAAGGAGGTCCTCGCGGAACTGCCCCTCTTCGACCATCTTGTCCAGATTCCTGTTCGTCGCCGAGATAAGCCTGAAGTCGCTCGTGATCTCCGTATCGGAACCTATGGGGCGAAAGCTCCGCATCTGCAGGACCCTCAGGAAACTCTTCTGGATGGAGAGCGGAAGCTCTCCTATCTCATCAAGAAAGAGCGTTCCCCCGTGGGCCTGTCTTACGAGGCCGTCCCGGGCCCTGTCCGCTCCCGTAAAAGAACCCTTCTTGTGCCCGAAGAGGGTGCTTTCCACCAGGTTTTGCGGAAGAGACGTACAATCCACGACAACGAAGCTTTTATTGCACCGGGAACTGTTGTTGTGGATGGACAGGGCGAAAAGCTCTTTCCCCGTGCCCGTTTCACCGGTGATGAGGACGTTTGCCTCACCCTGGGCCGCCCTGGCGACAAGGTTAAGACAGGCGCCGACGAGCGGGCTCTTTCCGATGATGCCATCCATTTTCAGGGCCGCGGGGATTCTCTGGTATCCCTTTTCCTTCCTGTATTGCAGGGCCCTGAGGAGCGCGAGCTGCATCTGTTTTATGGACGACGGCTTCCTGATGTAATCCCACACCCCGCTCTTCAGGGCAAGCTCGGCCGCTCCCGAATCGTCGAAACCCGTGATGATGATGATCTCCGGTGATGAGGCGGTGTCCCTGATGTCCTGCAGTATCTCAAGGCCGTTCCCGTCGGGAAGGTGGATATCGAGAAAGATCACCTCGCAGGGTCCCTTGAGGACCGTCATTCCTTCCTTTATGGTTGCCACTGCCACCGGATCATGCCCCGCCCGCTTGACCATGGTGGAAAGCAATGCGGAGAAGTTTTCGTCATCGTCTACGATCAGAACACGCGCCATCACCCCGCCGCCTCCCCCCGGATGCAGGCTTGTACCAAAAGCGTTACCAGCTGATTAATGTGATGCTTCGTCTGACGCAGACCTGCGATCGATGGCAATACCGGACATAACCCCTCCGGGAATCACCATCCTCCCCTTTCCTTCCCCTTATTCATCGACATGCCGGCACCCGTCCTGCGCCGGCCCTTCAGGGGTTTGCCGTCTGCGTCCCCCGGTTACGTGCAGCACCCCTTAAACCGATATCCGCGCCCTCAGGCGCTCTGCTTTCTATAATTAAACGGTATCAAAAGCCCTTCACCTTTGTCAACCTCTCTTTCCCCGAGGTCACACCTGAACACCCGCCACATTCGATATGAGGGTTCTCTGCTCTGAGACAAACGATGACCTCTTCAGACAATCCTGAGGACTTTGGCGCCCCGTATCTTTCTCTCCTTTAACTCAAGGAGCGCCCGGTTCGCTTCGTCGAGCATGAAGGTCTCCACCTCGGGCCGGATGGGGATGGACGCCGCCAGGTCAAGGAACTCCCGGACGTCACGGGAAGCCACATTGGCGACGCTCTTGATCTCCTTCTCGAGCCAGAGATGGTCCGGATAGGAAAGCGCGAGGAGCTCCGGCTTGTCGACCTCTTCCTTGCGTATCGCATTGATGACCAGGCGCCCTCCCCGCTCCAGGTTGCCGAGCGCCTGCACAATGGTACCCCAGACAGGGGTCGTGTCGATGGCGCGATGCAGTTTTTCCGGCGATGGGTCAGTGGCGTCGCCTGCCCAGAAGGCGCCCAGCTCCCGGGAAAAGTCCCTCTCCCCGGGGCTGCGGGCAAAGACGAATATCTTCGATGAAGGATAGATGTGGCGCACCATCTGTATTACCAGGTGCGCAGAGGCCCCGAAACCGATGAGGCCGATGTTCTCGCCATCGTGCATCCCCGTCAGGCGAAGCGACCTGTACCCGATCGTCCCGGCACACAGGAGCGGGGCGGCCTCGAGGTCGCTGAAGGCATCGGGCACCGTGAAAGCGAAGCCCTCGGGCACCACCATGTACTCGGCGTACCCGCCGTCGGCGTCCCTGCCGGTGGCCACAAACTCCCCGCAAAGGTTCTCGTCTCCGTCGCGGCAAAAACCGCACGCTCCACATGAGGAGTATATCCAGGCAACCCCGACCCTGTCACCCTTTTGCAGACGCTTCGTACCGGGGCCGCATTCCTCCACTAAACCGATCACCTGGTGTCCCGGAACCACGGGAAACCTCGGAGGCGGAGTCCTGCCCTCGATCTCATCGAGTTCCGTGTGACAGACACCGCAGGCGCGAACACGGATGAGGACCTCCCCCATCGCCGGCTCGGGGACAGGCATGTCCACGAGTCTCAGCGGCTCCTTCTCAGCCCTCAAGTCACATATCTTCTCCAACACCATCGCTTTCACGATGACCCTCCATTTGCAGCCAACGATTTGAACCGCTACAGGACCTTACGCAATCAGGTTATCAGAATATCGGGGGAACAATCAATACGGGGCTTTAGCGGGGTAATGTATCATTCTTTGTGTCCGGAGCAAAAACTGAGGTACCGTCATAGAGAGGAACACCGCCGCGCGGCGGAAAATACCTGGGATTCCGGAAGACCGGAGGGCGGACCAACCCGTGGGAGCCACACCATAGCACCCAATCAGGATCCCGGTTGCCCCGCTGTCTCCGGCGCCTCCCTTTGTCTTCGGCGGACCCACCAAGGTTCACCGGGGGGGATGAGGTCACCGTCGACAGAACAATTCTACGATCCCGCGGGACGGGAGGCAAGCAAACCTTGGCAAATAAATGTAAAGGGTCTGTAAAGAAAGCTGTACCTGGCGGAAGCCCGGCGGATGCGCTCCTCGGCTGATATCCTCCGGATGGGAAATTTTTTCCCGATAAGGAAAAAACCAACCCGGAAGGAAACCTCTTCCCCGGACCGCGAAGACAGTTAACATCTCGATATCTAAGACCTTGCAACATTTGGCACGAAAGTTGCCTCACGTAAGTTGACACACCACACCACCCAATCAACCCAAATTGAAGCTGCCGACAGGGCAGTCATGTATTTCGCACGGTCCAGGTCCGCGAACGGTCCGTCAACTCCGACGCACGGCACGGGGACCGACGGAACCGCTGCGGACCAGGACGGTAAGAGGAGGTGCATCGATGAGGATGGTGTGAGAGGTGTCTGAACAGTAATCCGTGAAGCATGTGTTCTGGATGGAACGCTGGCAACAGCTGACACAGGGAAGTTGCGGCCTCGCGACAGGCAGGGAAGGTTAAAGGGGCCTTGCCGCGCGGAGGACTGATGGAACGCAACCGGAGGAGGTCGTCCCAGGTGGCAGGAGATCCGGCGCCGCGTTGAAGAGACGGCGAGGAAGGTCAAAGGGGCCTTGCCCCTTGACCGGAGGCATGGAATGGAGGTGGCCTGGAAACTTAAGGTGGCAAAGGTGTGGCGGTAATACCGCCCCTGACTGTCAATACCTGATGTCACCGCCCCGCCCGTACACGCGAATGGCGGGTAACACGAGAGGTGCGGCCTGAGTGGCGGAAAGATAACTATCAATCATTACAGGAGGATATATCATGTTAAGCTCACTATTTTCGGGAATTAGCGGTCTTCTGGCGAGCAGCAACGCCATCAATGTTGTCGGCAACAACATCGCAAACGTGAATACGACGGGCTACAAGTCTTCCAGCTGCACCTTCGAGGATGCCCTGTATCAGAGCATCAACAGCTCCTCGGGGGCAAGTCAGGTGGGTCGCGGGGTGCAGCTCAGTTCGGTAACGACCGATTTCTCTGAAGGCTCCCTCGAAACGACGTCGTCGTCCACCGACCTCGCCATCGGCGGCAAAGGTTTCTTCATCGTCCGCGATTCGTCGTCAGGACATACGTACTATACGCGGGCCGGCTCATTCTTCCTTAACAGCAACGGAAATCTCGTCGACCCCAACGGCTATGTACTCCAGGGCAAGGAAATCGATCAGGCAACGGGGGCCGCGGCCGGCGTGGACAGAAATATAACGATATCTCAGGCTCCAAGCCAGCCAAGGGCCACGCAGTACCTGGCCATGAACGTAAACCTTCAGTCCGACTCCCAATGGGCGGGCGCCATGGAAGGCCTGTCGGGGACGGGGGCCGTTGCCTCCGTTACGGCGAGCGATGGCGAGTATCCCGCCACCGGAAGCTACGTCTTCGCCTACAATGCCGCCACGGGTGAACTGACAGTGACCGTGTCTATAACAGACCTGGACGGGAATGTCACCGGCACACAATCCTACACGAATTCCGTGGCCGCGGGTACATCCTACACGAATTTCGGAGGCTCCGGTCTCGACATCGTGACGGTAGGCACCCCCTCTTTTCCGTCGGCCGATACCATGCAGACCACTGAGGTCAGCGGCTTTTCGGTGACAGAGGTGAGTGCCACGCAGACACCCTCGACAACCTCGAACTACTCCTCGTCCATCACCGTGTACGATTCCCTCGGTCAATCCCACACCGTCACCGTCTATTTTCGGAAGTCCTCGGAATATGAAACGACGGGACAGAGCACCTGGGAATGGATAGCCGAGGTCGATGCGACCGATTCGACGTCAGGGGTAAACACGATCGCGGGATGGGGAACCCTCACCTTCAACAGCAAAGGTGTCCTTGTGTCGGGCGGCGAGGCACAAGCAGTGTCCTTCAACTTCTCGAACGGGGCAGAGCAGAACCAGAACATCGACCTCGTCTTCGGTTCCGGAACCGGCGGAGGCACAACCACCCAGTACACCATCGCCTCGACGACGAACTATCAGACACAGGACGGTTACCCTCCCGGCACCCTCGAAAGCGTGACGGTAAGCTCCGACGGCATCATCTCCGGTACCTATTCCAACGGACAGACGATTGAGCTTTACCAGATAACCCTCGCCAATTTCAATAATCCCAACGGGCTCAAGAAGGAAGGGAGTAACCTCTACTCCGCCACCGTCAAATCGGGCGTGGCCTATACCGCCTCGCCCGGCAACGGCGGCCTGGGGACCATAAGCTCCAACTCCCTGGAGGAATCTAACGTGGACCTGGCGACGGAATTCGTCAAGCTCATCGTGGCACAGAGGGCCTACCAGGCAAATTCCAAGGTCATCACGACGACGGACGAGATCCTTGAGATCCTGATGAACATCAAGAGATAGAAGCGATACTGAGGAGGAAGACCATGAGACCATACACGAGCAACATGGATGGCGACGGAGGGTTCGACGATAACAAACCCCGAGGGACGTACCTTGCGGGAGATGACGCCTCTCCCTCTGCAATCGCCCGTCAGCAGCACGCGGCGGTCACGGGCCTCATCGATGCCCTGAAACGTGAAAGGGAGGCCATCCTGTCTCTTTCACTCAACGCTATCACGGAAACAAACAGGGAGAAGGAGGAGGCTTTGAGAGCCCTGGCGAATCTCAGGAAACCGGGGGAAGACCGTCACGGCCGCATACCGGATGACCATGAGAGAGGGGGGCCCGGGGAAGACCCGGACCTGGCCGGGATGATCGAGGCCGGATTAAGGGAGGCTCAGAAACACATCAGAAGAAACAGGGTACTCCTTTCCCTGTCTGCCGGGCGGGTCAGATCGGCCATGGAGTTCATCGCACATTCCCTCAAGGAGAGACCTTTGACATATGGCAGGGAGTCGAAAAACGGTCCGATGCTCTTTTCAAGGAGGGTATGATGAGTATAACGTCGATACTGACCATCGCGAAAAGTGCCATCCTCGCCCAGCAGACGGCTATACAGGTCACGTCGAACAACATTGCCAACGCGAATACGACGGGTTACGTGAGGCAGCAGACGGTTCTGACCGAATCGACATGCCGGACCGGCTCCACAGGCTTGATAGGGAACGGGGTCACGGCAATACGGATTGCCGCATGCTACGACAGGTACCTGGAGAGATCCGTGGCACGCCAGATGTGCAGCGCTGAGGAATGGCAGGTATACAAGTCCTATTTCAGCCGCATGGAGAGCATCCTCGACGAGAACACCACCAACCTTACCGCACGCGTGACCTCCTTTTACAGTGCCTGGCAGGCGCTGGCGACGGATCCGACGGGCACCACGGCCCGGCTCGCGGTGGTCTCGGCAGGCGAGAATATGTGCCAAACCATCCGTGATATCTACGGGGTATTGAAGAACCTGCAGGCGGAGCTGGACGAGAAAGTGGGACAAACCGTCGATGACGTGAACAATATCCTCCAATCCATCGCCCGGACAAACGCCGAGATGGCACGCTCCGGTGCAAACGACACATCGCTCTTGGCAGAGCGCACGGCCCTGGTAAAACAGCTTTCGGGGATGGTGAACATACAGTATTTCGAGAACACCGGTGGTACTCTCACGGTCATGACGTCAGGCGGAAAGCTGCTCGTCGACGGTTCGAACTACAACAGCCTGTTAGCGGAAGAATCGGCGGACGGCGTATACAGGGTCGCCTGGTTGAGCGCTTCGGGGACCAAAGTGGACATTACGGAGGACATCAGCGCAGGTTCCCTGAAGAGTCTCATCGACCTTCGCGACAACCAGGTCACGGCCTTTATCGACGACATCAACGATCTCGCCGTATCACTTGCAGACGAGATCAACGCCATCCATAATACGGGCTACACGGCAACGGGGGTTACGGGCATCGGCTTCTTCAAGCCCGTGACGACAACCGGGGACTACGCCGCCGTGATGAACTTGAGCGACGAGGTTGCGGCAAGTGAGGACTACATCGCCGCTACGTCGTCCACCGGGAGCACCTCCGGCAACGACACCGCCCTGGCCATCGCAGCCCTCAGCAGCGCCTCGGTGACCATCAGCGGCAGATCTACAACCTATGTCGACCAGTGTACATCCATTCTCAGCAAGATAGGTAGCCTTTCGGAGAATGCGCAGACTGTCTCCGACTATCACCAGGCCCTTCTTTCCAGCGTGGAAACACAGCGCGACAGCGTCTCCGCCGTCTCGACGGACGAGGAGATGGTAAACCTCGTCAAGTTCCAGTATGCCTATCAAGCAGCCGCCCGCCTGCTCACCACGGCGGATCAACTACTCTCTTCACTCCTGGAGGCGATATAATGAGAGTTTCCGACAGCATGAAATACAGGCTGTACCTTCAAAACATTACCAGGGTCAACGCCGAGCTTCAGGGCATTCAGAGGCAGATCGCAACCCAGAAGACAGTCAATACACCTTCAGACGATCCGGTGGCCTATGCGACAAACGTCAAGTACGATGCCGTCCTGAGCACCGTCTCCCGACTAACAGACAATCTCCGGAGCCTGGTCACGCTTTCGGGTATGTACGATACGTGCTTTACCGCTATAAGTGACCAGCTCCGCACCGTCACCGACCTCGCCAACAACGCCGACACCATGGACGAGGGTCTTCTCTCGGCGGCACGCCAGAGTATCGAGGACATCATCGAGTCTCTCGTCGATGCGGCGAACACGACGTTCGGGAACAACTGCCTCTTCGGAGGCGAACAAGCCGGCGGCTCACCTTTTCGCCTGAACAGCGATTATTCGGTAACGTACAGCGTGGACGAAAGGGCCGAAGATGCAGCGAGCATATACCTCGGCGCGACCCGGACAGGACAATACGGCATCTCGGGAAGACAGGCATTCTACAGCACCTCGAAGATCGCATACGGGAGTGTCGACAACACATACACAGGCGCAATATATGCAAACACCGACAACTTCTGCTATGTCATGGACGGGACGAACAACACCATCTCACTGACGGACGCGGGAGGTTCCATGAGTATCAGCGTCGCTTCCGGTTCGTACACGGGAGGCGCCCTCGCGAAGGAGATAGCTTCACAGCTGGGACCGGACTATTCCGTCGCCTTCGATCCGGCGACACGGAAGTTCCTCATAACCAACAACAGCGGAGACGACGCCACCTTTGACTGGTCGGCCTCCACGGCAGCGGACGTCCTCGGGTTCGACAGCGCTACCATGCTGCTCAAAGACGGCGGCACCATCAAAAGCGACCTCGACACGGGCAGAACATCGTTCTACGTAAGGATCAGCACCTCCGGCTCCACGACGGGCGGGACGGGACGGGCCACCTATCAATACTCCACGAACGGAGTCACCTGGTCCGCAGACATCGCCGTGAGCACGTCAGGTGCCGACACCTCGGCCGGCGATATCGTCATAGACGCCACCAACGATACCATATACGTCAACGGTTTGCCGGTCACACTGAGCCACGGCACCTACACAGGTGCCGCACTAGCGTCGGAACTGGAGACACGACTCGGCGCGGGCTGCTCCACAAGTTACGACAGCTCCACGAGAAGATTCTCCATTACCAATAATACGGGCTCCGTCATCACCCTGAACTGGTCCCACACAGGTTCAACCGCAGCCGGCGTACTCGGCTTTCAAACCACGGACTCGGTTCTCGGCCACGGGACAACCGATGCGGGTGATTATGACGCCGGGATGTTCATCGACGGCGCGGGGGTAGCCAACACGACCAACAGGGGGATCAAGCTTTCCTTTGATACCAGCGGAGAAGGGCTGACGACGCAGGATACATTTGAGGTGGAAGATCTCAGCATCTTCGACATGCTGACAGATTTCAGAAATGCCTTCGAGGCGGGAAATACCCTGTGGATCTCACAGAACGCACGGTATCTGAAGGATGCCGAGGCACTGATCACCTCAGCCTCAACGGTGACGGCCTACCAGGGCGCTAGGGCTGAGACCCTTATAACCGTCAACAACAGCAATACCGCGGCTATTGAGGATATTCAGTCGAAGCTTGTCAATGCGGACACCGCGACTCTCGGTGTACAATTGAACGTGCTCACGACAACATACGAGACTCTCATGGCGGCCATGTCCAGGGCCCTGTCGCTGAACATCGTGGACTACCTGTAGAACGAAGATCGTCACAGGTTCCATGTTCCATGTTCCAAGTCAAAAAACCGTCATCTCCTGGCCGGGGGGTCTGTGGCCTGTGACGGTCTTATCTGACGGCGAGAAGCTCGAGGTCACATATGATGACCGCGTTGGGGCCAACCATCGTACCGGCACCGGCCTCCCCGAAGGCAAGTGCCGGAGGAATATATAGACGCCAGGTGGAACCGACGGGCATCTTCATCAGCGCCTCGGTCCACCCCTTTATCACTACCTTGTTGACGGCGATCTCGGCGGGCCTGTTGTTCCAGTACGTGCTTTCAAATTCCATCCCGTCAACCAGTCTGGCCTTGTAGTGGATCGTCACGATATCGCTCATCTTCGGGACGGCACCCTTGCCCTCCCTGAGAATGAAGTACTGCAGACCGCTGGGGAGAGTCACGACGCTCTTGCGCTGCCGGTTTTCCTGAAGGAACGCCTCCCCCTCCTGTTTGTTCTTCTCGCCCAGTCTTTTGACAAGATCCCTCTCGTATTCGTCAAGGGTCGTCTTTACATCCTGGTCTGACATGGAAGGCTGTCCTCGAAGGGTATCCCGTATTCCGCGAACGATCATATCGGGATCGATGTCTATCCCAAGGCTCTTCATGTTGCGCCCGATGCTCACACCGAGCGCGTACCCGGTCTTTTCCCTCGTGAGTGCCGGTCCGTCCTTGCCTTGCGCGGAAACGGACACCGCCGAAACGACACAGAGCGTCAGAAGAACCGCAATACATAACAAACCAGCGGATACCCTTACGGAAACAGAATTCACCCCTACCTCCTTTCCACCCCTTTAGAGCCTATCGGTATTTCATTTTTCATATGTTATTCCATGGTCTTAGAATTGTCAAATTCCCGATTAATGAGAACAATAGCTTTACATAACACTTCAGAAATTGTACATTACTGCAACAAAAAATTTTTTAACAACTTCAGGAGATCGGACGATGTCAGACGAACAGATCAACAACCAGGAAAATATTGAAGAAAGGAGCGCAACAGAAAGCGGACACGAAGAAGATTTTGCACAGCTTTTCGAACAGAGTACTCAATCGGTCAAAAGACTCGAACCGGGACAGAGGGTGACCACCCGGGTCGCCGGCATCTCGGGCGATTTTGTCTATATCGACCTCGGCGGCAAGAGCGAGGGTGTTATCGACAGGAAAGAGTTTCTCAACGAGGAAGGTGCGCTAACCCTTCAGGATGGCGACGAGATCGAGGCCTACTTCGTGACCGTTGAAAATGGAGCGAGAAAGTTCACCACCTTGATCCATAGCTTCCCGAGCATCACCTTGCAGAGCATCAAGAACGCCTTCGAGGCCGACATCCCTGTCACGGGAAAGGTAGCATCGGAACTCAAGGGCGGCTACGAGGTCCGCGTCGGCAAGGTACGCTGTTTTTGCCCTTACTCGCAGATGGACCTTAAGGGGAGCAGGGACGCCGGCACATACATCGGCGAGACATATCCCTTCAAGGTGCTTGAATACAAGGAACGCGGCCGCAATATCATTCTTTCGCGGCGCGCCCTGCTGGAAAAAGAACTCGAAAAGGAAAAGGAAAGGCTCAAGGAAATACTCGCCGTCGGCATGGATATCGCGGGCAAGGTGCGATCGATCCAGAGGTTCGGCGTCTTTGTCGATATCGGCGGCATCGATGGTCTCATTCCGCTGAGCGAACTCTCATGGATCAAGGGATCAAAACCGGGAGACCTCGTCAGTATCGGCGACGAGGTAAAGACGAGGATACTCGAGATCGACTGGGCGAGAGACAGGATCACCTTGAGCCTCAAAGCGGTTCTTCCCGATCCCTTCCTGTCGGTTCCCGAGAAATACCCTGTGAATTCAACGGTGCAGGGAGTTGTCGTTCGTCTCGAGAGCTTCGGCGCCTTCGTCAACCTCGAACCGGGTATAGACGGGCTCATCCCCATCTCGAAGCTCGGGGCGGGTAGAAGGATCAACCATCCCAAGGAAGTATTGGAACCCGGTCAGCAGGTTGAGGCCAGAGTCGTGGATATCAGCACCGAGAAGAGAAGGCTAACCCTCTCCATGGAACGCAAGATCGTGGTGGAGGCGGTAGACCTGCCGACCGTCGGCACGCTCCTCGAGACAAAGGTGGAACGCGTCATCTCATCGGGCATCATCGTACGGATAAAGGACGGATTGACGGGCTTCATTCCCAACGTCGAGATGGGCACCCTGAAAGGTACGAATCACAGCAAGATGTTCCCCGTCGGGTCCCCCATGCAGGCGGTAGTCGTCGCCACCGATCCCTCCCGGGGCCGGGTAAGCCTGTCAAGGACCAAGGTCGACGAGAAGATAGAGCTTGACAGCTACACTCGGTACAGGGACAAGGTCAAAGAGGAAGAGCGGTCCGACGAGAAATTGGGAAGCCTTGGCGAACTATTAAGGAACAAGCTCGGACTGTAACGACGATCACCCTGACGGCAGGAGGTCGACAAATCGATGACAGGTCAGTTTGGAAATCAACGGGGTGGAGCGGCGCGATGGTTCCTCGTTATTATCATCATCGCGGCCGCTTTCTTCGGCTACCAGTATTTCAAGAAGACCCCCCGGTACGCTCTGATCCAATTCAAGAAGGCAATTCTCTTCAGTAGTGCCGAAACGGCACAGAGATATGCGGACTTCGACAGCATCGTCCGGTCACTGCCTGAAAGCATCACCATGGGCCAGCCCGATGAGGTGATGAAAAAACGCCTCATCCATGAAATAGACTCTCCCCACGAGAAAAGCTATTTTGCGAAGGTGAAAGGATGGTCCGTCATCCGGTGCCCCATTACCGTCACGGCCGAGCAGAATTCAGCGACGGCTCAAACGGCCGAAAACACCTCGGTGGCCCTGCAGAGACTGGACAACGAACAGTGGGTCATCGTCGCGATAGAGACGCAATAGGCATCCGGGTGCTTTATGGAAAAGAATGAACGGGCACGCGGGAAGGGGCCGATCCTCATCGGCTCCATCTGCGCCGCCCTCATCCTCCTTGCCGTCTTTGCCTTTCTCTATGCCCGGACGACTCCCTACTACAGCCTGTATATGTTGAAGAAAGGCATTGTGAACCGCGACGCCAGGCAGGTTCTCCGGTATCTCGACACCGACAGCATTCTCGATAGCATGGCGAAGGATGTCTTCGCGCAGATGGACAAGAAGGAACCCGCGCGCAACAAGTTCGAGGAACACATGCGTGCCGCAGGGAAAGACCTCGCCGCCCAGCTCTTGCCTCAACTCAAGGCACAGATGGGCGAATCCATCACGAATCTCCTCCTCTCCTACAACGATGAACAGCTCTTCGGCAACCTCCGCAGGGCCACCGTCTTCGCCCTTTCCATTACGACCCACGGCAACACCGCCGATGTCCGCCAGCGCGGCAAGGACAGGGTAAGCTTCACCATGGCCCGATCCCCCGAAGGCCACTGGCGAATAACCTCCATCGACCCCGAAGAGATGAAACTGCTGGGGAAGTAGAGACGGTCGCAAGTCGCAAGTCGCAAGTGTCAAGTTTCAGGAAGAAAGACTGTGGAAACAGGTGGAGCGTCAACACAATTCAGGTGTCCTGTTCGCGAAAAGTGTTTAGCAAGCTAAGGATATGATGCCTGCCGGACGCTTCGAGATTCATCACTACGGCTGTGTTATCCTCGACACTGCAAAAAAAAGCGGCCCCCGAAAGGGGGCCTGCTTGAGTTTTAGACTTGAAGCCTGAAACGTGAGACCTGAGACCGCTTTTACTCGTCGCTCGGAAGCTCCTTGAGCTGCTTCAGCGAGAACACGGGGCCGTCCTTGCAGATGTACTTGTGGCCCAGGTTGCAGCGGCCGCAGAGGCCGATGCCGCATTTCATCCTCGCCTCCAGGGTGGTTATGATGTTCTCATCGGGAAAATTGAGGCCCGCGAGCCCTTCGAGGACGAACTTGATCATGATGGGAGGCCCGCAGGTGATGGCTATTGTGTTGTCGGCCTTGGGTGCCTCTTCCTTGAGGACGGTAGGAACGAAACCCGTTCTCTTAGTCCATCCGGGGAATTCATTATCTACGGTGAGGATGAGGTTCACGTCAGATCGTTCTTCCCATTCCTTCAACTCGTCCTTGTAGCACAGATCAGGGGGCGTCCTCGATCCATAGATAATGGTTATATCCTTATAATCCGCCCTGTTATCGAGCATGTAAAGGATAAGGGTCCGAAGCGGGGCAAGCCCGATGCCGCCGCCGATGAAGAGGATGTCCTTACCCTTCATGTCATTGTAGGGGAACCAGTTGCCGAGCGGCGCCCTGACGCCTATTACGTCGCCCTCATAGATCCCGTGAAGGGCCGTCGTGACCTCTCCGGCCTTCATGACGCTGAACTGGAGGTACTCCATACGCGTCGGCGGGGAATTGATAACAAACGTGGATTCGCCGACACCAAAGACCGAGAGCTGTCCCACCTGGCCGGGCTCGAAGGTGAAGTTCTTCATCTTCTCCGCATCGTTGAAAACGACCTGGAAGGATTTAATGTTTGGCGTCTCTTCGATTACCTTCGTAACTGTCGCTAATTCAGGAAGGTATGGATTCTCATTCCCTGTCATCACGCACTCCTAATTCTTCGCGTCTTTTTTTTCCGCGGCCCAAGCCTTCGGATCCGCCTTCGGGTCTCTCAGGTACCCTACGATCTCGCTGATATCCACGGACACCGGACAGTATCTGATGCACCGTCCACAGCCCGTACAGGCTATGGCACCGTCGTACTTCTCCGGGTAGTAGTAGAACTTGTGACCGACGCGGTTCCTGAACCTCTTGTGCTTCACCGGCCTCGGGTTGTGGCCGCTGGTCTCAAGGGTGAAATGCTGAAACATGCAGGAATCCCACGATCTTACACGCTCGCCCGTGGTGATCGCCTGTTCATCGGTGATGTTGAAGCAATAGCATGTGGGGCACAGAAAGGTGCAGGCGCCGCAGCTAACGCACTTATCGATCACACGGCCCCAGAAGTCTCCGCTGTCAAAAAGCTCCGGCGACACTTTGTCTGCGCCTGCGGGAAAGGGATTTCTCACTGCCGCAGTCGCTTTGTCGTTCGCCTCTTTTGCCTTCGCCTCGTAAGATGCTCCATCCTGGATCATGGGCAGTGACATGACGGCCTTGCCCTTGTCCGTTACCGCCTCCACGTAGTATCCGCCGTCCACCTCGGTCATGACCACATCAGACCCCTCAGCCACGGCAGGACCGCCTCCCACACCCACACAGAAGCAGCCGGCCACGGGGCCGTTGCAGCACTTCGTGACGATCGTCGTGTTCTCGCGGCGCTTCTTGTAATACGGGTCAGCGGTGTCGGTATTGACGAAGACTCTGTCGATCACCGTGAATCCCCTGGCATCGCAAGGACGCCCGCCGAAAACTACCGCCTTCGGGAAGTCCGTATTGACCTTGAGTTCAACGTCCATCTTCTGGGGATTGTCCGCTTCCTTCTTGAACTCAAAGGAGAGCAGCGTCTCGCACTGGGGATATATGGCCCCTTTGGGCGGCGTATTCGCCGGCCGGTCGAGGGAGATCTCCTTGTCGGGCGTATACTGTCGGAAGATGATCGTGTCCCCTTCGAGGCACGGAGCGAAGACGGCTGCGTCTTTACCGAGGGCCTCGACGAATTCCTTTATCTTCTCTTTCGGAAGGTATCCTTTGTCGGCCATTAGAGTTTATGCTCCTTAATCTTAGCTTCGTCAACATTGAAGGTATACATCGGCGGCTTGTCCTCGGGGTTGACTCCCGGGGTATAATCGAAGAGATCTTTCATCTCTTTGTTTATCTTCTTCTTCAGCTTCGCCACGGGGATCTCCATCGGGCATACCCGCTCGCATTCGCCGCATTCCACGCACCGTCCTGCAAGATGAAGGGCATGGATCATGTGGAACATGAGCTTCTCGTCGAGGCTGAGCTTCTGGGTTATCCAGTGCGGGTCGCGCGTCTCTGCGATACAGCTGTCCTGGCATACGCACATGGGACACGCATTCCGGCAGGCATAACAGCGAATACACTTGTCGAACTGGCTCAGAAAATACGCCCTGCGCTCTTCAAGGGTCTTGCCTTCCAGTTCCGCCACATCCGCATAGACACTCTCCGCCGGCTTGTCCGACTTTATGGCGTCTGCGGTAAGATGGTCGTAAACGATGGGGGTCGGGAACTGGCACGAGACACACTTGCTGGGGCAGACATCGGCTATCGCGAAGGTCTTCTCGCCCGACGGTGTCTTCACCTTCACCGAGCCGTCCGTGAAGATCACGTCTTCCACGGGCTCGTTGCCGATCGCTTTCTGGACCTTCTTCTTGCTGATGACGCCCTTGCAGGGGATACCGATGATGACGACGTTGTCCCTGTCAATGAGGCCTTCCTGCATGTACTGGACGATGGTCCTCGAGTCGCAGCCCTTCACCGCCACGGCCACCTTCTTTTTTTGCGAAGGAAGGTAGCTCGCGAGGTTCTGCGCACACAGGGGATTCCATACAACCTTCTCAGCCTGCTCAGGGGACGTTATGAAGATCGGCGTCACATTGAGCTTGTCGAAACCCTCCTGCCAGCATATGACGGTCTCCACATCGGGGAGGACCTGCTTGATGATCTCTTTAAGCTTCTGAGTACTCAATCTGCCTTCTCCTTACTTTTGATGCATGGGGCCGAGCGCGTGGACCTGTTTCGTGAAGTCCGTTACGACCTGCTGCCATTTCGCGCCTTCAGAGGCCGAAACCCATGTATAGTGGAATCTCTTGTCATCGATGCCCAGGAACGGCAGAAGCCTTTTGAGCATTTCCAACCTGCGCCGTGCGTAGAAGTTGCCGTCCGTGTAGTGGCAATCCCTGGGGTGGCATCCGGATACGAGAACACCATCGGCACCCGTGACGAGAGCACGTACTACAAACATGGGGTCGACACGGCCCGAGCAGGGAACCCTGATGATCCGAAGGTCCGTGGGCTGTTTGAACCGTCCAACTCCCGCGGTATCGGCACCGCCGTAGGAACACCAGTTACAGAGAAAACCAACGATCCGCAGTTCTTTGGCTGCTACTTCTGACATATTGCATTAACCTCCGCTAAGAGCTGGTTGTCCGTGAAATGCTGCAGCTGGATTGCGCCGCAGGGACAGGTGGATGTGCAGACGCCGCATCCGGCGCAGACCGTCTCGATGACCTTGGCCACCTTCTTGCCGCTCCGTAAGGTATCCTCGACTATGGCCTGGAAGGGACATGTCTTGAGGCACTTGAGACAGCCCACACATGTATTTTGATTGACCTGGGCGATGGCCGGGTCGGATTCGAGCATATCCTTCGAGAAGAGCGACAGGACCTTCGCGGCGGCGGCGGAACCCTGTCCGACCGATGCCGGGATGTCCTTGGGGCCCTGGCAGGCGCCGGCGAGGAAGACACCCGAGGTGTTCGTCTCAACGGGCCTCAGCTTCGGGTGGGACTCGACGTAGAACCCGAAGGTATCGTAGGAGATATGGAGTTTTTCGGCCATCTGGGCGGCGCCCGGAGCGGCAACAACCGCTGTTCCGAGAACGACGAGATCGGCCTCGATCTCGACCTGGGTGCCAAGGAGCGTATCGGCTCCCTTGACCACCATCTTCTTCCCCTTCGGATAGATCCGTGATACCCTGCCCCGGATATACTTGGCACCGTATTCTTCCTGGGCACGGCGGGTAAATTCATCATAACCCTTACCCGGCGACCTGACGTCCATGTAGAAGACGTAGGACTGGGAATCGGGGATGTGGTCTTTCGTCAGAATGGCCTGCTTCGCGATGTACATGCAGCAGAAGTTCGAACAGTAGGGAACGCCCAGAGATTTGTCCCGGGAGCCGGCGCAGGCGACAAAAACGATCGTCTTCGGCTCTTCGTGGTCCGACGGCCTGATGATATGGCCCGACGTAGGACCTGAGGCGTTGAGGAACCGCTCGTACTGGATGCCCGTGATGACGTCGGGATATCTTCCGCCGCCATACTCGGTGAGTCTTTCGATATCCATGAGGCCGTACCCTGTTGCCGTGATGATGGCCCCGACTTCCTCGGTAATGAACTCTTCCTGCATTTCGTAATTGATGGCGCCTGTGGGGCAGACCTTTGCGCAAACACCGCATTTGCCCTTCGTGAACTGTCGGCAGAAATTGGGATCAATGGTTGCCTTCTTCGGAATGGCCTGCGGAAAGGGGATGTTGATGGCCCGCGTCGGCGCCGCACCGAAGTTGAAATGGTCATAGGCGTTCTTGGTCGGGCACTTTTCCATGCAGAGCCCGCAGCCGGTGCATTTCGTCCAGTCTACGTAAGACGGTTTCTTCTTTATCTTTACCTGGTAGTTGCCGACATAGCCTTTTATCTCGGCTATGTCGCTATAGGCGTGAAGCTTGATGAGGTCGTGCTGCGCCACGTCGACCATCTTGGGGCCGAGAATACAGATAGAGCAGTCGACGGTGGGGAAGGTCTTATCGAGACGCGCCATCATACCGCCGATGGAGGGACTCTTTTCGACCATGACCACCTCAAGCCCGCCGTCGGCGCAGTCAAGGGCCGCCTGCATGCCGGCCACACCACCGCCGATGACAAGGACTCTCTTGTTGATCTTGAAGGACGACGAAAAAAGAGGTTTATTCTTCATGACCTTTGCCACGGCCATTCTGACCTCTTCGATAGCCTTCGTCGTATTGAGTTCCTTGTCGAGGCCGATCCAGGATACATGCTCGCGAATGTTCGCCTGTTCGAAGAAATAGCGGTTGAGCCCCGCCTTCATGATCGTCCTTCTGAAGGTGTTCTCGTGCATGCGGGGTGAACATGCCGCTACGACGATCCTGTCGAGCTTGTCCCGCTCGATGGCGTCCGTGATCTCTTTCTGTCCGGGCTCTGAACAGGTATACATGTAGGCCGTCGCATAGGCGACGCCGGGCATCTTCCGGGCTTCCTCGGCCACTTTCGCGACGTCAACGGTTCCCGCGATGTTGCTTCCACAATGGCAGATAAATACACCAACCCGCATCGATCAGGTCTCCTTAATTGTTTGTCTCTTCAGCGGCCGCTTCTTTCTTGGCCTTCTGGGGCTTCTTCGCGGCTGCTTCTTCTGCTTTGATCTTCTCGTACTCTTCCCTGGTGATCCTGCGCGTGACACTGTCAGCGCTCACGATCACTTTATCCATACCCAGTTCCCTGGGTGACAATCCATAGGCAAGTCCCAGAAGCTGCGTGAAGTAGATGATTGGAATGTTGTAGTTCGAACCCGTCGTCTTGTTCACCTGCTCCTGGCGAAGGTCGAGGTTCTGCTGGCACAGGGGGCACGCAACAGCGATACAGTTTGCACCGGCGTCGATGGCCATCTCAAGGACCTTGCCCGAGAGCCTGTTCACCATCTCCCGCTTCGGAACGCCGAAGGCGGCACCGCAGCACTCCATCTTGAAAGCGAAATCCTGGACCTGGATACCGGCCGCAGTCAGGACCTTGTCCATGGAAACAGGGTTCTCCGGGTCATCGAACTGAGCGATCTCGGGCGGCCTGGAGAGGATACACCCGTAGTACGGAGCAACCTTAAGATCCGGCATGATATGGGTAACCCTGGCAGCGATGGCATCAAGCCCGATATCTTCGTAAACGATCTGCAAAGAGGACTTTGACTCGACACCGCAGTTGTACGCCTCGTCGAGAAGCGCGTTGACCTCGTCCTTGAAGGCCCCGTCCTTCGACATGTTGTACTGCGCCTTCTTAAACGCCATGAGGCAGGAAGGACAGGGGGTCGTCAGAACGTCCTTGTTCATCTTCTCTACGAGAGTGAGGTTCCGTGCGGCAAGGGCCGCGGCGAATACGTGATCGACCGTGTGGGCCGGCGTGGAGCCGCAACAGCTCCAGTCATCGAGTTCCACAAGGTTCACTCCGAGGGCCTTCATGACGGCCCGAAGTGACTCGTCGTACTCCTTCGCGGTACCTTCCAGCGAACAACCACTGAAATATGCGTATTCTTTCTCAGCCATGCTTTTTCGCCTTTTCCTGGAATCTATTGAAAATCTGAGCTACTTTGTCGGCGCCTTTTATCGTCTTGGGGAACAAGCTGATCTTACCCTTGCTCATGACCTTCGGCCCGAGTTCCGCATCTCCCATGAACTGGCCCGATTTGAACTTGTAGCCCATGAGGATGCCCATCTCGAAGATCCTGCCGTGTTTCTTCATTGAATCGAGAAATGAATCGTAGAAAAGCTGAATGTCCTTCTCGGAGACCTTGCCTTCGCGGCGGGCAATGATCCTCAGCGTGTCCATAATATGGGCCACGTCGACCTCGCAGGGACATCGGGTGGTACATGTCTCGCAGGTGGCGCAAAGCCAGATCGCCTTCGAGGTAAGGATCGTCTCCTTCTGCCCGGCCTGCAGAAGGCGCATGACCATGCTGACCGGATAGTCGAAGTACTGGGTGTAGGGACACCCGGCGGTACAGTTCCCGCACTGATAGCACAGCGACGGGTTCTGGCCGCTCTCATTTTTCACCTCTTCAATGAAAGCCCAATCGGTTTTTTCAGTTAAATTGATCGTATCCATTCAGATTAACCAACCTTTAGAGCCGGCAGCAGTGAGCCCGTTTACCGTACGTCGAATTATGCCCGTGAACTCGTCAGTGACTGCTCCGGAAAATATATTCACTATAGTGAACACTAGTAGTGAACCATCAGAACGAGACTGCTTATCAATGAACTATACCCCTCAAAACCTTTTGGTATTTAACACTAATTGGATTTTCCTTGTCAATACATATTTGACGCCGCAACGATTCAGAATAATGAATACTCCTACTGTTAACCCCTCTCATCCTGTTGATAACACAGGGTCTTTTTTGGTCCTAGTATGTAATTCTCTTCACAAGGGTATTGTGAAAAAAATTTCTTGACAATATCCAACGCTCGTTTAAAATGGTTGTATGAAACATATGCTTGAATCGAAAGGGCGGATCCAAGATGGACGATAGACCGAACACAAGGCGGCGGATCCTCGAAGCGGCCGGCGAGATCTTCGCCGACTCCGGGCTCCGGCAGACGACCATCAGGCAGATCAGCGCCCGTGCCGGCGTGAACGTCGCTGCCATCAACTACCATTTTCAGAGCAAGGACAACCTCTACCTGGAAACGCTGCGGTACTGGAAGGATGTGGCCTTCACGAAATACCCGGCGGAACCGTGGGCGTCCGAGGCTGACGAACCTGAGAGGCGGCTCGAAGGCTTTATCCGCGCCTTCGTCTTCCGCATACTCGACGGGGGCGTCGAATCGCGTTTCGGAAGGCTCATGGCCCGCGAATTCGCCGAACCGACGGCCGCCCTCGACGTCATCGTTGAAGAAGCGGCGCGGCCCATTTTCCATCTCATTACAGGGCTTGTGGGCCGTATCACCGGCCGCGACCCGGCGAGCGATACCGTACTCTACTCTTGCGCCAGTATCATCGGCCAGTGCCTGTATTTCCTCTATGCGAGGCCGGTCCTCAGAAGGCTTGTCGGACCGGACCGGGTGGACTCCATGAATATGGCCGATATAGCCGCGCATATCTGCCGCTTTTCACTCGCGGCGCTTTCCTCCACAAAGAACGACCGGGAAGGAGCATTGTCATGACATGGAGCAAACGCCTGTTCACCGTTTCGGTCCTCGCGGCAGTTCTCCTTGCCCCCGGCGCCGCCGTGGCACAGGAATCCTTCACCCTCCCCTCGCTCCTTGCCTATGCAGCGAGACACAATCCCGCCCTCAAGATGACGCAGAGAAACGTGGAGATAGAGGGCGAGGGCATACGGGCCGCGCAGGCGGACAGGATGCCCCGGATCGACCTTACCGGCGGATACACACGGTACCGCTACCCTGCCCCGCTCACACCCATCGTGATAACCAGCCTGCCCATGCTGGCAAGCGATCTGCCCGATTTCGAGAAGAATGTCTACGACGGCTTTGCCACCTTCTCCGTCCCCCTCTTCAAGGGCGGACGCCTCATGAGGGGCGTCACCATTGCCGAGCTCAAGAGGTCCATGGCCCGCGACTTTCACACCCGGAACCTTCACGAGCTCATATATAATGTCACCGCCGTTTACTACAAACTGGCCCAGCTCAACGAGTTGCTCCGCGCCTCCGAAGCCCAGGTAAAAGGGCTCGAGTCGCACCGGCGGGACGTGGAGCTGGCTCTGAAGGCGGGTACGGCGCCCAAGCTCGACCTCCTCAAGGCCGACACGGAACTCGGGGCGGCCATTGAACGAAGGATACAGACCAGGAACGCCATCACGAACACCAGGGAGCTTCTCAAGACCCTCATAGGCATGGACGACCCCGGCGACCCCGTCATTCTCTTTGACGACAGCCCGACCCCGGGCGCATCCGTCGCGAAGGCGGACCTCGAGGGCGCCCTCGCCGCGCGGCCCGACTTCAAGGCGGCGCAAAGCAAGGTGAGGATGCTGGAAGAGCGTGTGGCCTCGGCCGAGGGCAAGAGACTGCCCGATATCTACGGGGCCGGAGACTACGGCGGGAAAGCGGGTGACAGGATGTCATTCAAGGAGAACTGGAGCGTCGGTGTGCGCCTCTTTCTGCCCATCTTCGATTTCGGGCGAATCGGGGCGGAGGTGGACCGCGAGCGTCTGGAGCTCATGAAGGCGAAGGAAGAGCAAAGGGCCCTGCGCCTTACGATAACCAGAGAGCTCAAGGAGGCGCAGACCTCCATCGTCGACGCCGATGAACGCATCGCTGTCTCGGAGAAGGCCGTCCTTTCCGCAAGGGAACAGGTGCGCATCGAGGACCTTCGGTACAGGTCGGGCGACAACACGAGCACCGACGTCATCAACGCCGAGGCCGCCCTCATCCGTTCCCGGGCCGACCTCTGCCAGGCCCGCTTCGACCGCCGCGTCGCCGTGGCGTCCCTCAGCAAGGCGATGGGGACGATGGACCTGCCCGCCGGGGCGCAAGCGGAAGGTAGAGGTCCCGGCATAACCTCTGCCGCCCCCGGAAGACCCATGACGGAGGAAGCAAAATGATCCCCAAGAAGAGAGTCATTCCCCTGGCGGTCATAGCCGCCGCAGTGATCGTCGCCGTCGTCGTCACGAACCATCTCCGCAACCGCGATGACGGCACAATGACGCTCTCCGGCAACGTGGAGGTGACGGAATGCAATGTGGGCTTCAAGGTCGCCGGCAGGATCGCGGCCCTCAGGGTCGACGAAGGGGCCCGCGTAAAGGAGGGCGATCTGATCGCCGAGCTCTCGAGCGGCGACGCGAGAGCACTCGTCGACCAAAACCGGGCCGCCCTCGAGGAGGCCAGGGTAAAGCTTGCCGAGCTGAAGGCGGGCTCGCGGCGACAGGAGATAGCGAAGGCCCGGGCGGACTCGGCATCCCTTGAGGCGGAGCTCGTCAGGGCTCACAAGGATTTCGAGCGTGCCCAAACCCTCTACGAGAACGGGGCCATATCGGCATCGCGCTTCGACGCGGCAAAGAGTGCCTACGAGACGCGCCTCGGGCAGGTAAGGAGCGTGAGACAGCAGCAGAGCCTCGTCGAGGAGGGCCCGCGCAGGGAAGATATCAGGGCCGCCGAGCTTCGGGTGAAGCAGCTTGAGGCCCTCGTTGCGAACACGGAAGAGAAGCTCGCCGACACCAGGCTCTACGCGCCCGTATCGGGGGTGGTCTTCAGGAAGAACGTTGAGCTCGGGGAGATCGTTCAGCCCGGAGCGGCGGTCTTTACGGTGGGCGATCTCGACCGCCCCTGGGTCAAGGTATATGTGAAAGAAGACAAGCTCGGCCTCGTCAAGCTGGGCCAGAAGGCGAAGATAACCGTCGATACCTACAAGGACAGGACTTACGACGGCACGGTGACATTCATCTCGTCCGATGCCGAGTTCACTCCGAAGAACGTCCAGACCCGGGAAGAGCGCGTGAAGCTCGTCTTTGGGGTCAAGGTCGCCGTCACGAACAAGGATCAGGAACTGAAAGCCGGCATGCCCGCAGACGTGAGGATCATCCTCAGGTGACGATGGACGACACCCCGGCAATACGGACGGACTCCCTCAGCAAGAGCTTCGGTGACGTCAAGGCCCTTGACGGGATCACCCTTGAGGTCCGCAAAGGAGAGCTTTTCGGACTGGTCGGCCCTGACGGCGCAGGGAAGTCGACGCTCCTGAGGCTGCTCACCGCCGTCATGGAACCGACCTCCGGTGATGCCTGGGTGGCATCGCATCACATAAGGAAAGGCTCCGAGGAGATCAAGGAACGGATAGCCTACATGCCTCAGCGCTTCGGGCTCTACGAGGATCTGACGGTCATGGAGAACATGGTGTTCTATGCCGATATCTTCAACGTACCGAGGAAGGAACGCCGGGAGCGCATAGACAGGCTCCTCGGATTCTCCAACCTGGCACCCTTTACCGGCAGGCTTGCGGGGCAACTCTCGGGCGGGATGAAGCAAAAGCTCGGCCTCGCCTGTGCCCTCATCCACACGCCGGAGATCCTTTTCCTCGACGAACCGACGAATGGCGTCGACCCCGTTTCGCGCCGCGACTTCTGGAAGATCCTCTACGAGCTTCTCAAGGAAGGGGCAACGATCTTCATCTCCACCTTCTACCTCGACGAGGCCGAGCGGTGCACCGAAGTGGGCCTTATCTACGAAGGCCGAATCCTCGAAAAAGACACCCCGGCGGGGATAAAGGCACGCCATGGCATGCCCATGATCGAGATGTGGTGTGACGAAGCCCGACAGATATTGGAGATCATAGGGGACGACGAAAGAGTGAAAAGCATCGGCCTTTACGGCGACAGGCTCCACATCGGATTCAGGGACAGGGGTGATATAGAGGCCGTGGCAGGGATGGTCTCCGCACGGGGTTGCGCCACAGGGGGATACCGGGAGATAGCCCCCTCCATCGAGGATGTCTTCTTTGCCATGATCGGGGCTCGTGCCGGCCGCGACATAAAGGCGGTGTCATGACGCGGGAAGAGACCAATGACACCGCCGTCTCCGTCAGGGGGCTCACGAGGACCTTCGGTGATTTCCGTGCCGTCGACGCCATCGATCTCACCGTCGCCAGGGGGGAGATCTTCGGGTTCCTGGGGCCGAACGGCGCAGGGAAATCGACTACCATCCGCATGCTCTGCGGGCTCCTCCTGCCGTCTTCGGGCAGTGGCACCGTGGGCGGTTTTGACATCATGGCACAATCCGAAGAGATCAAGAAACACATCGGCTATATGTCCCAGCGCTTCTCCCTCTACGACGATCTGACCATCGAGGAGAACATCGATTTCTTCAGCGGCATTTACGGCGTTGCCGACGGGAAGAAGAAAGAGCGCAAGGAATGGGTCCTCGAGATGGCGGGCATCGCCGACAAGCGTAAGGCGATCACGCGTACCATGGCGAGCGGCTTCAAACAGCGTCTCGCCCTGGGATGCGCCGTCATCCACGAACCGCCCGTCATATTCCTCGACGAGCCCACCTCCGGCGTCGACCCCATCTCCCGGCGCCGTTTCTGGAACCTCATCTACGAGATGTCCTCGCGGGGGACGACGGTCTTCGTGACAACCCATTACCTTGACGAGGCCGAATACTGCGACCGGCTCGCCCTCATCTACAAGGGCAGGATCATTGCCGAAGGCCGCCCCGATGCCATGAAGAAGGAGCATATGCACAGGGAGATCCTTGAGGTGGCCGTGCCCGATATCGTCGAGGCCCTTGACGTCCTTGGCCGCAAAGGGTTCGATGCGGCCCTTTTCGGCAATGTCATCCACGCCGTCGTCGATGAGGCGGGGCCCGCCTCCGCCGCCATCCGTTCCGCGCTGGAGGGTGCGGGCATTTCCGTCTCGAACATCATCATGGTGCGCCCTTCCCTCGAGGACGTCTTCGTGTCCCTCATCGAGGCGTCCTCATGATGAATATGAGCCGCGTGAGGGCCATGGCAAGGAAGGAGATGATCCAGATACGGCGGGACCCTTTAAGCCTCGCGCTCGCCTTCCTTATGCCCGTCATGCTGCTCTTCATCTTCGGGTACGCCATCACCGTCGACGTCGACCGGCTGACGACGGTGGTCTGCGACAGGGACGGCTCGAGCCTTGCGAGGGAGATCGTCCGCGGTCTCGAGGCCTCGGGCTACTTCACCGTCGTCGCCCATGTGAAGGACCCGGCGCTCATAGACAGGGCCCTCGATGAGGGCAGTGCCCGGGTGGCGCTGTCCATACCGGAGGACTTTTCGAGATACGCCCGGACAGGGGGCGAACCTCAACTCCAGGTCATCGTCGACGGCAGCGACTCCAATACGGCCACCATCGCCCTGGGGTACCTGAGTAGCGCCCTCGAGCTCTCCGCCCGGCGGGCCGGGCTTGCTTCCCTCGACCCCGTCATCGATATCCGTCCCCGCGTCTGGTACAACCCGGAGCTGAAGTCCCGCAATTTTATCGTCCCCGGGCTCATCGCCGTCATCATGGCCATCATCGCCGCCCTCCTCACCTCCCTCACCATCGCCAGGGAGTGGGAGCGCGGAACGATGGAGCAGCTCATCTCCACACCCGTGAAGCCGGTGGAGCTCGTCGTCGGGAAACTGGCCCCCTATTTCGCCATCGGCATCATCGACACCGTTATGTCCATCGTGATCGTTGTTGCCCTCTTCGGGGTGCCTCTCAAGGGGAGCGTCCTGCTCCTCCTTTTCATATCCTCTCTCTTCCTCTTCGGCGGACTGAGCCTGGGTATCCTCCTGTCCATCGTGACGAGATCGCAGCTCGCGGCAAGCCAGGTCGCCGTCATCTCATCCTACCTGCCGGCGCTCCTCCTGTCGGGTTTCATGTTCTCCATCGTGAACATGCCCGCGCCCCTGCAGGCCATCACCTACCTCATACCGGCACGGTACTTCGTTTCCGCCCTCAAGGGAATATTCCTCAAGGCGAACACCGCCGGGATGCTCCTTACCGAGATGGGGCTTCTCGCGCTTTTCGGCGCCGTCGTCTTCACCGTCGCCGTGAAGAGGTTCAAGAAGAGGGTGGCATGAGATGAAGGAGAGTCTCAGACGCATCAGGCACATGGTCGTCAAGGAATTCATCCAGATATTCCGCGACAGGAAGATGAAACCCATCATCTTCCTGACCCCCGTCCTTCAGCTCATCGTCTTCGGGTATGCGGTGACCATGGATGTCACCAATATCCGAATGGCCGTCCACGACCTCGACAAGACGTCGGTCACCCGCGAGATCGCCCGGCGCTTCGAGGCGTCGGGATACTTCCGCGTCGTCCGCTTCGCCGAATCCGACGAAGAGGTCAGGGACATCCTCGACCGGGGCAAGGCGACGGTCGTCCTTCATTTCGACCGGGGTTTCGCGTCCGACCTCGAGGCGCGCCGCGCGGCCTCCGTCCAGATACTCATCGACGGAGCCGACTCGAACACCGCGCTTGTCGCGGCAGGATATGCCAGCGCCATCGTCTCACGGTACGGCCGGGACGTCACCGCTCGCATGGTCTCACGGACCCAGGGCTCCCTCGACGTGCGCCCCCGCGCCTGGTACAACGCGGACTTGAGGAGCAGGAACTACAACGTGCCCGGGGTCATCGCCATCATGGTCCTCCTCGTGTGCCTTTTGCTCACATCCATGGCCATTGTCCGGGAACGGGAGATCGGCACCATGGAACAGCTCATGGTCACACCCATCCGCCCCGCCGAGCTCATCCTGGGAAAGACCATCCCCTTCGCCCTCATCGGGCTCTTCGACATGCTCCTCGTCACCGTCGTCGGCGTCGCCTGGTTCGACGTCCCCATACGGGGCTCCATTCCCCTTCTCGTCCTTGCAACCGCCGTGTACCTCCTCTCCGTCCTCGGCTTCGGCCTCTTCATCTCCACCATCTCCCGGACCCAGCAGCAAGCGATGATGGCGACGTTCCTCTTCTTCGCCCCGGCGATCCTCCTGTCGGGCCTCATGTTCCCCATAGAGAACATGCCCCGGGCCGTCCAGTTCATCACCTACCTCAATCCCCTGCGGTATTTCCTCGTCATCATCCGGGGCATCTTCCTCAAAGGCAGCGGCATGGCCATCCTCTGGCCTGAGTTCCTGGCCCTCTTTATCCTCGGGGCGTCCGTCGTCGCCACGAGCTCGCTGAGGTTCAAGAAGCGGTTGGGATGACAGGCGGCTTGAACCGCTTGAATGGCTTGAACCTGTTGGCAGGCTGTTGATTAACCCATTTTCTCCGTCATTCCGGCGAAGGCCGGAATCCATAGGTTCTTCTAACCCCTCGTTTTTCCTGGATTCCGGCCTTCGCCGGAATGACGCAAGAGAACGAACCACATTCAGAAATAACTTTGTCAACGGCCTGTTGAGGGTCCTGGACGGTTTCACGGTAATGAGAAGAGGGTGGGACCGGGGCCTCGCTTTATTTCGTTTCGAGGTATTGGGCGGGTGTGAGGATGGGGATGCCTTCGAAGGCCGCGAGGGCCAGGAGGTGTTCGTCACCGGAGATGATCGCGTGGGCCTTGTATTCCAGGGCACATTCAAGGATCATGTTGTCATCGGCGTCCTTCTCGATCACCGATACGCTTCTACGGGGAAAGACCATGTCGCTGAGGCCTTTCACCTCATTCATGACCGTTTCGACGAACTGTTCCGCAAGACCGAACTTCTTTCGCGACAGAACACCCTGAAGCTCCGAAAGCATGGCCGGCGACATTCCCAAACCGATCTCTCCCCTTATCGCCTGAAGAAGAACCTCCCGGGGATTGCCCCCGAACAGGAGCGCCGATACCACGACGTTGGTGTCAACGACGATCCGGCGGATCACTTCGCTTTATTCCTGCGATAGAGGGCGATCTCCCTGTCGATGTCGCTTTCGGTCACACCCGTGTCGTTCGCCGCTCCTCCCGCGAGTCCGAAGATGACGTCCCAGCGTTTCCTCCTGTCGATATATACCCTGGCCGCTTCCCGCAACAGTTCGGATCTTGACCTGCACTCCTTTCTGGCAGTCTCGTCTATCTGGTCCAGGAGCTCTTTCGAAAAGGATATGTTGACGGTACTCGTTTTCATAATTCCATTCCCTCCTCACTATCAGTACAACTATACATACAAGGATTGTATATTGTCAAGCCGAACCGAACAGGATCCGGACGGGTGGGTATGGTTCTTTTGATATTGACAATCGGCGGCAGGCGATACCAGAATGATAGGCAAACGATGAAGGGGAGAATATGAGATATCGTCGGGGGAGTTGCTCTTCCGTGGTTGCCTTGCTCGCATTCTGTGTTCTTTTCTTTGCCGGTTGTTCGGGACCGGGCAAGGGAGGGCCCGGAGGGGGACACCGGCCGGGCGGGCCCGGCGGGCCGGGAAACGGTTTTCTCTCCACAGTGTATGACACGAAGTCTTTCAACCCCGATGTGGACAGGCTCCCTCCCATGTACACGGGGCATAACCCGGAGCTTCTCTACAACAGCATTGAGATGAGGAAACAAAGGGCGCTGAGGGAACCGCAGGAGACGGAAGATGCGCACAGGGCCAGGATGGCGCGGGAAATATCCCTTCCTCTCATGGGTTCCCTGGATTTCGACAGCGTCTATGCCGTGAGGGTCACACCCGCCGAGATCCGCCGTGACGAGAAGGACGGGCTCATCCACATGAGCTGCCGGCTCTCTGCCGCGTTCGAGGCGGGCCGGGAGGATCCCGCGAAGAAAGCCTTCGTCGTCAGGTACCTGCCCCAGCTCGACAACAGGTACACCATAAACAGGAAGGATGGCACCCGGGTGACCATCGAGGAGATAAAGTTCAGCGAATACGCGGTGGTGGCCGTCAACGCGAGGAACCTCCCGATACAAAGGACCGCCGGGCCGCAGGCACACAAGGACGGCAAGAGACCGCAGGAGGGCGAAAAGGAGCCCGAGGGCGAAAAGATCGAAGGGGCGGTAAAGTTGACCGCCGAGGAAGCGCGGAGCATCGAGGGCGGCATCATGGCGCTTCTCGTCGGCAGGCTCGCGCCGCCCTATACTTCACACGAGGAGATCAGCCGCAAGCCGACGGCGGAAAGACCCGGCACCTATCTCGGGAGATATCATTACCTTTACATGGACCTCATGACAATATGGTTCTACGACGTGACGACAGGGAAGGTCCTCAAGAAGATGCGGCTCTCTTGACCATTTCCGCACCCCTTTTCCCGGGGGCTACAGCTTTTGCATGGCATCGGCCATGCGCTCGAGCGCCTCGGTGAGGGTCCCCCTCGGACAGGCGAAGTTGAGCCTGACAAACCCCTCTCCGCCCTTCCCGTATTCCCGGCCGTCGTTCAGGGCCACCCTTCCCTTCTCGAGAAAGAAACGAAAAGGGTTTCCCGGTATCCCCGACCCCCTGCAATCGATCCAGGCGAGATAGGTCGCCTCCATGCGGCTCATCGTCAGGGAAGGCATCTGATCGCCGAGGAACATCTCCACAAGCCCCCTGTTGCCCTCGAGGTAGGCAAGACACTGGGTGAGCCACTCCTCGCCGTCCCTGTAAGCCGCCAGGGCCGCTGTGACCCCCAGGACGTTCACGTGGGGGATAAGGCCTTCGCTGCCTTTCAGCCAGGCCTTCCTCAACGCCGGGTCGCGTATCACCGCGAAGGAGCACTTCAGGCCCGCCAGATTGAATGTCTTGCTCGGCGACATGAAGGTGATTGTGCGGTCCGCCACCTCATCGCCGAGAGTGGCGATGGGTATGTGCCGGTTGCCGGGAAACAGAAGGTTGCAGTGGATCTCATCGGACAGGATCAGGATGCCCCGCTCAAGGCAGATGTCCGCAAGCCTCTCCAGCTCATCCTTTCTGAAAACCCGGCCGACGGGGTTATGTGGGTTGCACAGGACAAAGATCCGCGTCCTGTCGGTGATCGCCCCCTCGAAGGCGTCGAAATCGATCTCGTAGGTGCCGCTCTTCTTTACCAGCGGAGGATCGACGACAGTACGTCCGCGGTTCGCCGGGTCGGCAATGAAGTGCGAGTAGACCGGCGGCTGGACGAGAACGGCCTCCCCCGGCTCCGCGAAAAGCATGAACGCCAGGTTGAGGCCCGTGACCACCCCTGGCACAGGGACGATCTCCTCTTCCGGGACGTCCCATCCATAGAGCCTTTTCAGCCTCTCCCGGACGACCTCCACGAACTCCTCCGTCGCCCCTCCGTATCCAAAGACCCGATGGTCCACCCGTTCATGCAGGGCCCGAACGACGGGCTCGGGAGAGACAAAATCCATGTCGGCGACCCACAGGGGCAGGACCTCCCCGCCGTATCTTCTCCACTTGATGCTGTCCGTACCCTTTCGCTCCACAACCTCATCGAAATCATATATCATCTTCCGTCTCCGTCATCAGTGGACCTCTCCATGGTGGACCCGCGCTCCTTCGGGGCGGGGCAGAAGCCCGGCGGGCCGCTGTCTCACTTTACCATTTTTCCCGTCCCGTTCAAGAAAAAGTGAGTACCGGTACGACGAGGAAAGAAAGATCCGCCCCCGACATTACACCGAAGGCCCTACCGTCTGAACCATCTTGGATCGCTGAACCACTTTGTCGTCCTTTGTATCCGGTTGGTGTAGTTGGTGACGAACTCCCGGATCAGCTTGCGGGTGATCCTTTGGAGATCGTTGTTCTTGAGAAGATGCCCGATGTCCTCGGGGTCCTTGAAGGTAATCTCCAGGATGATGTCGCAAAAACCGCCAAGCACCACGTTCCAGCAGTTCGTTACGGTGACGTAGTCGATCTTTGCCATTGCCGGGAAATATTCGTTGATGATGAACTCCTGGTACCCCTGCTTCATGTCGGGTCTCAGGTCATAGTACTGGTTGAACTTCCACACCCCCTTCTGGACGGGATACCTCCCCAGTTTGACCGTTCCGTCTGGCTCGAGGACAGTATTATTGTAGTTCGCGACGTACTTCCTCAGTCCCAGGGCAAGGTCTCTGAACCCCTGGCCTGTTATGATTCTGGAGATCTCCTCGAGGCTCTCCGACGAGAATGCCGTTATCGTCCTCGGGCCGAAACCGACCTCGACGAAATAACCCCCCACGGGGACGAGGCCGAGGGTCGAGATCTCCGCGAGATAGGTGTTGTTCAGGTAATCGGAATACCCCTTCTCCCTGCCTTGAATGACATCCCAGTACTGAACAAACAATAGTGACATGACTGCCCCCCCCCCTTCTTTTTTTCGCTCCCGGTTCCGGAGAACCCGGGAGTATTATACGGCCGGATGCGCGGTCAAGTACAGGAACGCGAGAACGCGCCCTCCCGAATGCGAAGAATGAGATATAATAGTACTCTACCACGAGAATAGAGATGTCGGGAGGGTATCATGTGTTGACGGAGCCATACAGGCCGGCAGGGCCATCAGGGGCTCTTTCGAAGAGGTTGTCACTGTGATACCCGGAAAGGTGGGAAAGACCCTCAAGGTCCCGGACGGGGTCCTGGATCTGCTGAAGAAGGCCACCTGATCCTCTTCCGCGGGCTGCTGACTTCTAGCGGTTCTCGATGAAGTCCGTGCGGTACTGGATGTAGATGTCGCGCATGGATACGTAGGGGTCCACGGCCGCCTTCTTGAGTGCCTCGTATTCACCGATATGGAAGGACGTGCTGTTGATCTTCTCGTGGGCGAAGAGGCCCACGTTCTGGTAGTCGAAGAACTCCGTACCAACGTACGTCTGCGGCCTCATGGCCCAGTCCACGAGAAAACCGAATCCGTCGCGGGGGCTGGAAGGGCCGAGAAAGGGCAGCACAAGATAGAAACCGGGGCCTACGCCCCATTTGCCCAGGGTCTGGCCGAAATCAGCGTTGCGGCCCTCTATGCCGAAACACTCCTCGGCGCAGTTCCGAAGTCCTCCCACGCCGACGGTGGAGTTGATGAGGAGCTTCGCCAGCTCCTCGCCGGCATGGCCCGGCTTGCCCTGAAAAAGATTGTTCATGATGCGTACGGGGGCCGTCAGGTTCCGGTAGAAGTTTCTGAAGAGATTCCTGAACGGCAGGGGCACGACATAGGAATACCCCGTGGCGGCGGGTTTCCACAACCAGAAATACACCTTGTCGTTGAAGTGATACATGGCCACGTTGAATGGCCGCAGGGGATCTGCTATCCGGGGCCGCGGTGCCACAGAGACCCCCTCATCGGTCGCCACATCCCCGTAAGGATCGGAGGAGCCTCCTAAGGCGGGAGCCGACTCCCCCACATCCTCCGCCTTCACATCGCCGTACTCATCAGGCGGCTCCTTCTTCGCGGAGGCATAAACAGAAAAGTTGCCCGGTTCTCCTTCGGCAGCCCCAAGTCCCTTCCGGAATGCTGTGTCAGCCGCCATGGTGTAAGCGACAGGTCGCTCCGACCTGTCCCCGCTGTCCCGAAGGTCCCGTATCGTGATCGTGCCGATGTCCGGAACGTCCTGTTGCGCGTGGAGCAATGGACAGCACAGGAGAAACGCCACGGCCAGACAGAGCCCGCCCGTGGTCCTCAAGGGTCTTCGCCTCCGGCCTTGCCCGGCGGCGTGGTGTTTCACCATCACTTCCCTACCCTTTTCCGGAGAGTGTCTATCAACACCTGCGGAGGGTTGTTTCCAAGGATCTCCCTGAATTGCGTGCGGTAATTGCTGATGAGACTTACTCCCTCGATGACAACATCGTATACCATCCAGTCGTCACCCTTCTTTATGACCCTGTAATTGATGGGAACCCTGGTACTGCCCCTCGTGACCACGCTCTGCACTTCCGTCGTGGTATCGGTAAGCTGCACTTCCCTGGTGAACTCCACATTCTCATTGGTATAAGCCGTGATCCTGTCGATGTATGTGTTCCTGAGGAGCGTCTTGAAAAGCTCGACGAATTCCTTGCGCTGGTCCATACTCAGCTTGTTCCAGTTAAGCCCCAGGGTCCGCTTCGAAAGCTCGACGTAATCAAAAAGCTTTTCCGCCGCTGCCTCGATCCTCTGTTCCTTGACCTTCTTGCCCGCCTCCCCCTTGAGCTTGGGGTCCCTCAGCACGTCAAGGACGCTGTTCGCGTTTGTCTTCACCATATCCAGGGCCGACCCCGCAAAGACATGGAAGGGTATCATTGATATCGTGAATATCATAAGACCGGCCAGTGCTCTTCTCACTTCCTCCTCCTTAGATCATTTGACAGGCTGTTCCTCACCCTGCGCGTGCGGCTTCTTTACATCCCCAAAGGCATACTTGCCGATGAGATCTTCGATGTCCGCCGGCACCGAGGTCTGGGTGATCATCCCTCCGGGCTTCAGGACTTCTCCCGATCCTCCCGGATCCAGCCTCACATATTTATCGCCGATGAGACCCGCGGTCTTAACGGTGGCCGACGCATCGTCATAGATGGCCGTCCCCTTGTCGATCTTCATCCCCACAACACCCATCTGCCTCTCCTGGTCGATGGTAAGGCTCGTTACGGTGCCCACCTTGATGCCGTACACCTCGACGGAGCTTCCCACCCTCAGTCCCGCGACGGAGGTGAAGCGCGCATTGAGAGGATAGTTCTTGTCTCCGAAGAGCGATACGTTGCCGAGTTTCACGGTCATGTAGCCGACACAGATGAGGCCGGCCACTATGAAGACGCCCACCGTCGTCTCTATGGAATACTTTTTCATTGGTCCTTACCTCCAAAATCACACCGATACGTCGATATGATCTCCTGCTTCGCCCGGCCCTTCTCGATTATTTCATCGATCCTGTCCTCGGGGTAGATCTCCGTGACCCCGGCATGGATGTGGATATCGAAACAGGTGGCCTCACCGCTATTCGCTGACGCCATGTCCCGTATGTGGTCTATGACACCGTGTTCCAGGTTGCGCGAATAGTCCTCGACCAGCTTCCGGGCCTCCTCTATGGTCTTGCGGGGGAATATGGTCAATATCTCGTCCCTGCTGTGGCGTGCAGAGAAACCGCCGATGGCGTTGAAGTACCGGTTGGTGTACTCTCCCAACGCCCTCAAGACCTCCAGCGCGGCCTGCGCCCCCAGGGCCTCGTGGAGGATGTCCAGGCGAACGCCGAAAAGCGCCGCAGAAGAGGTCGACTCACTGACGGTGCTCCCCAGCATGGCCGAATAGTGCATCTTGAAGGCCTCTCGTGAGAGAAGCCCCGTCAGTTGGTCCTGGAAGCCGTCGAGGCTCCGCAGGAACTCATCGATCATGGGGACATTCTGCTTGAGGGCCTCCTCGTAACGTCCCTCGAAACCGACGCCTCCTTCCCAGAGAATGATTACCCGGTCGGAGATGAAGAACACGTCGGGGATGTCGTGGCTTATCATGACGGCCGTAAAGCCGTATTTCTTCCTGTAATGGATGATCATACTCAGGATCATGTTCTTGCGGATGGGGTCCTGGCCTGTCGTCGGCTCGTCGAAAAGGACGATCTTGGGATCAGTGACAAGCGCACGCGCCAGAGCCACCCGTTTCTGCATGCCCCCCGAGAGCTCCGACGGGAATTTCCCCACCGCCTCCAGGAGTTCCAGGTCCTCTATCCTTTTCATTGCCCGTTTCTCTATCTCGGCCTTCGGCAGATCCGTCGTCTGACGCAGGGGAAAGGCGACGTTATCGAGGACGGTCATGGAATCGAGCAGGGCGTTGTTCTGGAACAGGTAGGCTATCTTGCGTCTGTGTCCTTCCCATTCGGCCTTCTTCATCTTGTCGATGGGAGTGCCCTGAAACAGGATGGTGCCCTCGTCGGGCTTGAGAAGACCGATGATATGCTTGAGAAGCACACTCTTGCCGGTGCCGCTCTTGCCGATGATCGTGGTCACCTGGTTCTCGTAGATGCTCAGATTGACGTTGTCGAGCACCGTCTTCCCGTTGAACCTTTTCGTAACGTTCCTGAACTCTATGAGAGGGGCGTTCATATCCGTCCTTACGTCCTTACATCAGGAATGATGTCACCACGTAGTCGGAGACGAGGATCATCACGCAGGAGATCACAACCGCCGATACTGTGGCCAAACCTACCGATTTTGCGCCGAATCCGTCACTCCTCATGTGGCAGAAATAGCCCTGAAAGCAGCAGATGCAGGAGACGATGGCACCGAACACGAGGGCCTTTATGAAACCGCCCTGGATATCCACCAGGTCGATGGATGACTGGACGCGGTAGAAATACGTCCCCGCGTTGGTCCCCAGAAGAACGACGCCCGTGATGTACCCGCCTATGATGCCTATGAGGTCGAAGAATGCCGTCAGCAGGGGGAAGCTGATGATGGAAGCCGCCACCCTGGGACTGATCAGGTAGCGGATGGGGTCCACCCCCATCGTGTAGAGAGCATCGATCTGTTCCGAATTGCGCAGTATCCCGATCTCGGCGGCCATCGCCGAACCGGCACGCGCGGTTATCATGATGGCCGTGAGGACCGGCCCCAGCTCCCGCACGAGAGAGAGGGAGATGGCCGACCCGAGGGCGCCCACCGCACCGAACTTCACGAGGGTGTAGAAGAGCTGAAGCCCCAGAACCATGCCCGTGAAGAGGGCGACGAGCATCACGATGAGGGATGATTTAGCACCGATATAATAGGTTTGGTTCGTAATCTCACGGATCTGTCTCGCCCTGAAGATGTTGACGAAGGCGAGGAAGAAGAAGACGGCCATGGCGCCGAAATTCCCGATGGTACGAATGGTCCACCGGCCTATAACCGAGAAAAATGAGACAGGGATATTCGCAGGTTTAATTATGTCCTCGTGTTCCATCATCTCGTCCCCCGCAGCCCGGGCTGCAAACACCCGCTCTCTCCCGGTCCCATGACGGCCGGGCGAGACATGTTGACAGGCCGATGCTCCCAGTCTCCGTCCAGCCATTATAAGCAACAGGACTCGCACTGTCAACTAATGCGTAAACATTTCAAGACCATGTCCAACGCCCTTTTGTCAAGGTTTTCGTCACGCGGCCGGGGTGCACTCGTCCGCCCCCATGCCGTCCACCCAACACACCCGTTGCCTTTTCCACAGTCACAGGGTAGCATATCGGCAATGAGGACATGAACGGCCACGGTCGGAATGGAGGGATCAGATGGGTCTGAAACGGTGCGCGGTACTGACGGTACTCCTTGCGGCATCCATCCTTCTTTCCGGATGCGGCAAGTCGGTGCCGCCCGACAGGGCCGCGTACGTCGGTGAATGGCAGTCACGGGAGATGTACCTCTCCATAACCGAAGACGGGTCCGTGAGGTACAAGCGCGTAAGCAGAGGCGTCTCGAAATCCCTGTCCGCGCCGCTTCGGAGTTTCGAAGGAGACAATTTCATCGTCGGCCTCCCCTTCATGTCAACAACATTCGTGGTTTCCAAACCACCTTACGAAGAGCACGGCCGGTGGAAGATGATCGTCGATGGCGTTATGCTGACCCGCGGCTGGTAGCCTTCGGACGGGGTCAGGCCTTCCCTATATTCTTCTCCATGGTCTTCCAGAAAATTTCTTCCATGTCGGACCCGAGCTGGAGGATGCCTTCCTTCTCCATCGCCTGCACGCGCATGTCGTAGGTGTTCTCGAGCTGCGAGAGGACGTCCGCGACCTCCGGGGAGGCCTTGAGCCTCTCCGTGATGATCTCGCGCTGGCGCAGCGCCTTCTCGAATTCCTCCTTGTCGATGGGAATGTTGTAGAGCATGTTGAGAACCTCCATGAGCCTGACCTTTCCCAGGTGGTCCTCCTCCATCACGACGTATTGCGGCAGGGAAACGATGAAAACGGCCGCGTCGATACCCGACTCCGCAGCCCTCTTGGTTATGAGGTTGGCAAAGGTGGAAGGTCCCCTGTACGTGATGGGCATGGCACCGGCCATCCTCACATCCTGGAGGGCCTTTTCGCCCATCCCGTATCCACTCACGAGCAGCGGCCTTGTATGGGGCACCACATCATACATGCTTCCCAGAAGCACATACTTGCTCGTTCTCAAGGTCGTAAGAAGCCGAACAACGGACTCGACATAGACATCAGCATTGGTATGAGGCTCCAGGAGGTCAAGGAACACGAGATCGTTCTGTCCCTGCCTCCGGGCGTAGTGGGCCGTCGTGTTCGGCACTGTGATCTCGTTTATGGCCCCCTCGATATCTATCGTGGGCCGGTACCGGGTAAAATCATAGAACCGCCCCGGTCTCCTGAGCTGCCCCAGTTCAAAGGCCCCGAATTGCCCGGCCAACTCTTTGAGGACGAGACTGCCCACATTGTTAACGTCTATCCACGGCCGAAGCGTTGCCAGAACGTAAGGTGCATTCAAGTCCGGCACAGGATCCAAAAGCTCAAAGGCCCCTATTCTCACGATAACCTCCGATTTCATTAAAGCTAATGCCGCCCGCGGGAGGATGTCAAGGAGGAAAAGACGGCTTGAGTAACTTGAATCGCTTGAATAGCTTGAGGGCAAAAACCAGGAGACCTTTCTTAGACGTCCTGATGCGATGCGTTTACCGTTTCGGTCATGGACACCTCCTGAAGGTCCGCGATGACGGAAAGCTGAGTCCTTTTCGTCTCTTAACCCTCAAACCATTCAAGCCACTCAAGCGATTCAAGCCGTTCTTAAGAGTTTGCTCGCTATGGACGCTATTTCCGTGGCGAAGGCGCCCTTCGGGTAGCGGGTTATGGCGGGGACGAGGTCTATGGCGCTTCGTTCGACGTCGTGGTGGCGGCCGATGCTGCCGAGAAGTTTTACCTCCCGGGCCAGCCAGCGCTTCGCCACGCTCTGGATCTTGCCGGCGACTTCTTCTGGGCCCACCCCGATGGGGAGCCTGTTGACCACGAGGTAGGGATTGAACCCCCATACGGCCTTCATCACCGTCGAGAGGTACTGGGGGTGCTCTTCCCTGATGGAGGCGACGAGCTCGTTGATGGTCTTCGCGCTCTGCCCTTCTCCGGTCATTGTGGACTCGCGGATGTATCTTTCCAAATCGGAATTCTTCTCTTCGCCGGAGCGCGACTCCATGCCCGTGAGCCTGTTGAGCTTGCGGTACATCGCGGCCTTGAGGAAATGATAGGCACCGATATAGGATGCCGAATCCCGGGTGGTCACCACGATGCCGTGGTCAGCCTGGAGAAAGAAGTCGAGAATGTTGTAGGAGGTGTCCCCTCCCAGGTCGAGAACAACGCAGTCCGCTTCTATGGCGTTGATGGCCTTGATAAGCTTCATTTTCTTCATGAAGTCGATGTTCGCCGAACCCAGTTCCGAGCTGTCTCCGCCGACAAGGAGAGGTCCGTGGGGGCTCTGGATCATGACTTCGTCGAGCGACGCGACACGCTTTTTCAGAAAATCGTTGATCGATCGCTGCAGGATGGACCGGTAACCGAGGTACAGGTGAAGGTTGGAACCCCCGAGATCGAGGTCAACAAGGACCGTCTTGAGTCCCAGTGACGCAAGGTATATCCCGAGGTTCGCCGTAATGACACTCTTGCCTATACCACCCTTGGCACCCCCTACGGCGATGATCTTGCCATGGGAAAGGATGGCATCATTTCCCGGAGTCGTCCCTTCCAGGTAATTGACGAGCACCTCATAGGATTGCTGTATTGCAAGAAAGCGATCCGATGTCACGGCATTGACGGCCGTGCCGGCTTTCATGTCAGGATGGTGTACTCTGGCATTCCGCCGGTAGGCCCGTTTCACCATGTCAACGCTCAGGGTGTCCAGAAACCGGTCGCTCCTTGCCGCCGCCTCGGAGAACAAACAGGCGCAAGCCGCCTTTATTTCCCGCATCTTATCCGTTTCCAACCTGTTCACGATCATCTATCGACATCCTCGATCAGGGATTCAACAACGAGAATGTTTTTGCAATAAGTGTACCAGAAAAACGGCTTGAATGGCTTGAATGGCTTGAGAGTTAACGCAAGCGTGCTCTCCTTGCCATTATTGTTGACCTGATCCGGGTCAGGGGAGACTGCCCGCGACCGAAACAGCAAATGGACTACACCAGAATATTGCCGAAATAGCCTTCTTCTTTCACTCTTAGGGGATTCAAGCTACTCAATCCGCCTCTACTTGAACCACCTCGGTTCGTCGAAGCGTTCTGTGCTTCTCAATACCTTGCTGGAGTAGTTCATGGCGTATTCGGTGCGGAGTTTTTGGGTGATACGCCGGTAGTCTTCGTTCATCAGCAGCCTGCCGACGTCCATGGCGTCCTTGAAGGTGAATTCGGCGATGATCTCGCTGATCCCCCCGATCAGGACATTCCAGCCACCCGTCACTTCCACGTAGCCGATCCTCTGCATCACGGGGAGGTGCTCGTTGATGACGAAATCGGCGTAGGCATTCTTCACGCCCGGTTTCAGGTCGTAGTACTGGTTCACCTTCCAGACACCCTTCTGGATGGTGTACTTACCCCGCTTGACGGCGCCCGTGGGCTCCAGGATGGAGCCCCGGTAGTTCATGATAATGGCCTTAAGACGCCGGAGGAGATCCTTAAACCTCTTTCCCGCGATGGTCTTGAGGACCTCCTCCGTTTCATTCACACTGAACACGGCAACTATGCGGGGGCCAAAACCCACCTCCACATAGTAACCGCCGACGGGCACGAGGCCCATCTCCGCCATTTCCGGCAGATAGGTGTCGACTATGAACTGTGCGTATTCAATGTCCTTCCCCTGGATTATGTCCCAGCTCTGCGTGAACAGCACAGACATAGGTGGTCCTCCTATTTCTTTTGCTTCTCCTTCATGGCCGCGAAGAGACGTTCGGAGGTGATGGGAAGCTCATCGATCCTCACCCCCACAGCGTCGTAAATGGCATTGAGGATGGCAGGGATGGTAGGCATTATCGCACCCTCCCCCACCTCCTTGGCCCCGAAAGGTCCGTTCGGTTCGTCGCTCTCGATTATAATGGTCCTGACGTTCGGCATGTCGAGGGCCGTGGGGATGCGGTATTCCCCCAGAGAGGGATTGGCTACCCGGCCCTTCTCGTCGAATCTTACCTCCTCAAAGAGCGCCTCGCCAAGACCCATTGAAAGAGATCCCTGCATCTGGCCTTCCACATTCGTGCGGTTGATCGCAAACCCGCAGTCATGGGCATCGGTCATGGCATCAACGGTCACCTTGCCCGTCTCCTCATCCACCGTCACTTCGACAACCTGCGCGGAACACCCGTATGCCGGTGATGTCCCAACCGCGGCGCCCTTGTACTTGCCTCCCAGTTCACCCGGCTTGTACGCGCCATTTCCGATTATAACACCTCGGGTAATAAATGCAACACGCGCCGCTTCCTTGAAAGTGAGATCAGCTCCGGTGGGAAGGTCTTCCCATCCGCGGTGCTCCTTGACATACAAAGTCCGCAACCCGGAGAAATCGGGCTTGCCCTTCTTGAAAACTATGACGCCGCCCGCGATGTCCATATCCGCGACCGACACGCTGAGCTGCTCCGAAAGCGCCTCGAGCACCTGCCGTTTGGTCTCTTCCGCGGCCATCTTGACGGCGTGACCGGACATGAGGGTCTGCCGCGACGAATAGGCGCCCAGATCGACGCCGAAATCGGTGTCGCCCGAGTGTACCCTCACGTCATCGAGAGTGACACCAAGCGCTTCCGCGGCTATCTGCCCGAGGATGGTGTCCGACCCCTGCCCTATCTCCGCCGCCGCCGTGTAGAGGTTCACCGCGCCTCCGTCCTCGGTGAGCCTGATCGTTGCCGTGGAATGGAACGTCTCGGACCGATAGATGGGATACCCGGCCCCGGATACAAAGAACCCGCAGGCAACTCCGATCCCCTTGCCCTTCGGGAGTTTCCCCTTCTTGGCGGCCCAGTTTGAGCCGTCGCGCACCCCTTCGAGACACTCCTGCATGCCGAGGCTCGACATGTTGAAGTCGTTGCAGGTCACATCGCCTGTCTTCATCATGTTCTTGAGCCTGAACTCCACGGGGTCCATGCCAAGTTCGGCGGAAATGACGTCGAGCTGCTGTTCCCATCCCGCCCGAGCGGCGACGCCTCCATGTCCGCGCTGGGCACCGCAGGTCGGTTTGTTCGTATAGATGCGGTAGCCGTCGTATTTCATGTTCGGGAGCTTGTAGGGAGCCCCGAGGAGCGAGCCGGCGTAGTAGATCGTCGCGATGCCGAAGCTCGAATAGGCTCCGCCGTCGAGATGGCAGACGTTCCTCAAGGCAAAGATGGTCCCGTCCTTCTTCACACCCGTCGTGAATTCGTGGGTAAACTGGTGCCTGGCCCGGGAGTGCAGGAAGACCTGTTCCCGGGAAAAGACCATCTTCACCGGCTTGCCCGTCCGCTTTGACATGAGACACGCCACGATCTCCATGGCGTTCACCGCCGCCTTGGGGCCGAACCCTCCCCCTACGTAAGGTTTTACGACACGGACCTTGCCGACGGGGATACCGAGCACCATGGCGATGCTCCTCTGGACATAGTGGACGGACTGCGTCGAAGACCAGAGCGTGAGGTTTCCATTGAAATCATACCGGGCAAGGCAGGCCTGCGGTTCCAGGAACCCGCCATCCTGCCTCTTGTTCGTGAACGTGTCGGTCCTGACGATGTGGCACTCCTTCAGGGCCTCTTCAAAGTTGCCGAATTCCTGGTGGACCTCGGCGCTCACGTTTCCGGGGAAGGCCTCATGTATGGCGATCGCCCCTTCCGCCATGGCCGACTGGATATCGAGAAGCGCTGGAAGCTCCTCGTAATCGACCTTGATGAGGGACACCGCCTCCATAGCGGTTTCCAGGTCCACGGCAGCGACCGCCGCCACCTCGTCCCCAACGTAACGGACCTTGTCTGAGCAGAAGACCTGTTCATCATACCGTGCCGGGCTGACACCGTACTTGACGAGTCCCGCCTCCTTCCATGTGACCACGTCCTTTACGCCGGGGAGCCTTTTCGCCGCCGTCGTGTCGATATTCAGTATCCTCGCGTGCGCCAGGGGACTTTGGAGCATGGCCCCGTAGAGCATGTTGGGCATGGAAAGGTCCGCTGCGTACCGGGCCTCGCCCGTCGCCTTCGCCCTGGCATCCACCCTGGGAAGCCGCGTGTTTATCACGTTATATGTCTTCATAGTCCTGCCTCCTCCTCGTCATCCCTTCATTCTTCTCGAAGCTTCCTGCACGGCCTCCACGATCTTCTGATAACCCGTGCAACGGCAGAGGTTGCCCGAAAGGGCCTGCCTCACCTCCTGCTCCGTCGGGTGCGGATTCTTCTCGAGGAGGTTCGTGGCCGAAAGGATCATTCCGGGGGTGCAGAAACCGCACTGGATGGCACCCATTTCCACGAATGTCTCCTGGACAGGATGAAGAGAGTCGTCCCGGGCAACCCCTTCTATCGTCTTTATGGTGGAACCGTCGGCCTGAACGGCGAGGACCAGGCAGGAATTCACCGGCTTGCCGTCCATGATGACGGTGCAGGCACCGCAGTCGCCCACGCCGCATCCTTCCTTCGTTCCCAGGAGGTCGAGGTCGTCGCGCAACACCTGGGTCAGCGTCCTGTTGGGGGCAACGGCCACCTCGTATCCAATGTCGTTCACTGTGAAAGTGATCAGCTTTTTCATCACGCATTCCCCCCTTTCATGTCCCTGGCATCATTGAAGGCCTTGAGCAGCGTCCTTTTTACAAGGGTATTCACCATATCCCGGCGGTATTCGGCCCCGCCGCGTATGTCGGTAATGGGAGAACAATCACCGACGGCGAGGGAAGCAGCCTTCGCAAAGAGTTCTTCCGACGGACGCTGGCCGATGAGGGCCTTTTCTGCCGACATGGCGTGCACGGCGGTGGGCGCCACGGAGCTGAGAATGACGCGCGCGTCAATGATCACCCCGTCAGGCTTGTCGAGTGTCAGCCTTGAGGCCACCGCGACGATGGCGATCTCGAGCGCCGCCCTGTGGCCGAGCTTGATATAATCGCCGCCCGTAAATGAAGGCGGGGAGGGGATGATGATCCGTGTCAGGACCTCGCCGTTTTCGATTACCGAGCTTCCCGGCCCCTTGAAAAAACCGTCCAGTGGCACCGTTCTGCTCTTGTCCTTTCCCTTCAGTTCCGCTTCGGCCCCCAGGACGATTAGGGCGGGCGGCAGGTCCGCCGCCGGCCGGGCAGTCACGATGTTTCCCCCGATGGTGGCACGGTTCCTGATGAGCGGCGATCCGAGACAGGATGCTGCCCGGGCGAGCACCGGGAAGGCCGAGCCCACATGGTCGGAGTCGGCGATCTCCGATACCGTCACGTGGGAGCCGATAGCCAGCCCACCTCTCTCCTTGGCGATCTCCCGGAGGCCTTCCACCTTCTTCAGACTCACAAGGAATGCCGGTGTGACGGTTCCCTTCTTCATGTTCACGAGAAGGTCCGTGCCCCCCGCGATCACCTTTCCATTTCCCTCCAGCTCCGAAAGCATCGCCAGGGCCTCCGGCAGGCTCCTCGGCTCCTCATAGTCGAACTTAGGCAGCAATAACATCAAAACCTCCTTTAACGTAAACAAAATGACCAATAACCAAACACAGGAAACCTTACTCTTTTCGTCGGTTATTGATTCCCGGTAAATTGGTCATAATCCTTTCTCTGATCATTGGGATCCGGTCATTGGTCATTGTCTTTCCTTCATCCTCCAAAATCGGGGTTGATGAATTCTACCGTATCGCCCTCTGACAGGAAAGTCTTTCCGTAGTCACCGGGAAAGATGAATCTTCTGTTCACTTCCACGATGAGTCCTCCGTCCTTCTCGTTCGTCCTTACGACCAGGTCCGATATGGTAGTTCTCTCCGGTACGCTCTCACGTACGCCGTTGAAGATTATGTCCATGCCCCTTTCCTTCAGACTCAGGTGGCGGCTATGTCGCAGATGTTGAGTTCGAGCATCTTCACGCTCGCCAGGATGCGCCTGGCATTCCTCTTCACGGCCTCCACGTCACCCGCCGAGTCGATAAGGTCCTCCACCATCCCCCTGAGGGCCTCCACCTTCCTCTCCATCTCAGCTATCTTCGCATCATCCATCATAGTCATCTCCTGAAAAAGTGGTCTCCTGTTCCAGGTCTCAGGAAATGATCGTTGCGGGTTCCGGGTTGCGGGTTGCGGGTTAGAAGCCTGGAACCTGAGACCTGAAACGGACTTCTAGTGTTTCCTTAGGTCCTTGAACCTTTTTGCCTTCACCTCGTACCTCGGGACGACGCCAAAGGGGTGGACGGTGATCTTGAAACCCAGGTTGACGCGAACGCGCAACTGGTCTTTCAGGCGGCCGAGGACCTCCTCCTGTTTCGCCTCCATCCCCGGCATCATCTCTATCTCGAGGAGGATGTCGTCGATGTCGCCCTTCTTCGTGACCGTCACCTGGTAGTCGTTGCCTATCTCGGGAATGCTTCTCACCACCTCCTCGATGGCCGTCGGCGCCAGGAGCACGCCTTTTACCTTCGTGATGTCGTCGACCCTGCCGACCACTCCGCCGTCGATCATCCTGAAGGTCCGGCCGCACTCGCAGTCGCGGTCGGACCACCGGATGACGTCCTTGGAATCGAAACGTACACAAGGCTTTGCGAGCCTGTCAAAGGCCGTGATGACCATCTTGCCGCTCTTTCCCGGGGTGTCTATGATCTCGCCCGTCTCGACGTCCTCGATCTCGACGAGAAAGAAGGCGTCATTTATGTGAAGCCCCCCCGACTGCGCGAGACATTCGTAGCTCCATGCCCCGATCTCCGTGGCCCCCACATGGTCGTAGACCTTTGCGTTCCAGGCCTCCTCGATGCGTTTCTTGGTCGCCGGAATACTGGCGCCTGGTTCGCCGGCACAGGTTATCCTCTGTATATTCAGGTCCCTGGTGGGGTCGATGCCCATTTTCCGCGCTGTGTCGGCCATCCCCAGAACGTAGGTCGGCGTCGCCATGAACGCCGTGCACCTGAGCTCCTGCATCTTGAGGATACGGGCCTCGGTATCGAGGACACCGCCCGGCACGACCTCACATCCTATCTTCTCCAACGCGTAATGGCCGGCCCAGAAGGCAACGAATATGTTGTAGCCGAAAGGCAGAAAGACCCTGTCCGACGTCCTGTATCCCTGGGAGTAAAGTATATATGACCAGCATTCGGACCACCATTCCCAGTCCTGCCAGGTGTCGGCCTGGTAGACGGGAGTGCCCGTCGTGCCGCTCGTCTGTCTGAACTCCGTCACCTCCTCCAGGGGAACGCTGAGGATGTCGCCGTAGGGGAAGGGTGGATTCTCCTGCACCTTCCTGAGCATCCCCTTGTCTGTCTTCGGGACCTTCGCGATGTCCTCAAAGGTCCTGATGTCACCGGGTTCCATGCCGGCGTCGCTGTAGAGCCTCCTGTAGAAGGGAGAATTCTCGTACGAGTACTCCACTATCCTCTTGAACTTTCTGAGCTGGAGCTCGCGCAGCCTTTCCCTCGGCATCGTCTCGAGGATCGGATTCCAGTATGCATTCATCTGATGAGCCATATCGCCGCAACCTCCCTGATTTTCTTCAACTCCGATCACATTCATAAGCACTGCGAGCCGGTTGCCGTTACCTGTTCAGGAGGGGGTAGTCCCGGCCCGCAATGCGTGGGGCTGCTTATTACTGGTGCGCCTTCAGGTAGTCAAGACAGAACTTCAACGCCTCTTCACCGGGGAAACCCTTTGCCTTGAGCTCCTTCACGTGGTCATCGATGACGGGGCGCACCTTGTCCGCCCATCTCACGTCCTCGGCCTTCGACAGGGCAATGAACTTGTTGCCGCGCTGAACCATGAATTCCCTGCCCTCCTTGTCTATCTCATCCCACAGTCTGCCCTGTTTTTCCATCCACTCCCGGTTTACCCCTTCTATGATCTTCTGGATGTCAGGCGGGAGGGAGTTCCATTTATTCTTGTTCATGACGACGAAGAAGGACGTGCTGTATGCCGAACCATAGTTCTCGACGGTATACTTGACCACCTCGCCGATCTTCCAGCCCTTCATGGCCTCGATCGGGTTCAGGATGCCATCCACGACTCCGGTGCGCAGCGCCTCGTAGGAGTCCGTCTGGGGCATGGCGACGGGAGAGCCTCCCAGCGCGGCGACGATCTTGGCGGCGAACCCCGTGGAGCGGATCTTCATCCCCTTGAGTTCCTCCAGGTTGTTGACGGGTTTCTTCGTGAAGAGTATTCCCGGTCCATGGGCGTGAAGGTACATGACCTTCACCTCGCTGAATTCTTTCGGCTGGAATTTCTTAAAATACTCGTTGATCATCATCGTCGCGACATAAGCATTCTTGTAGCCCAGGGGCAGATCGATGATCTCCATCATGGGGAACTTGCCTTTCGTGTAACCGAGGACGCTCTCACCCACGTCGGCAATACCCTTTACGACGCTGTCGTATGTCTGGGCCGCCGGCGTGAGAACAGCGCCGGGATAATAGGTTAGTTTCACCCTGCCATTCGTCCTTTTCTCCACCTCTTTGCACCAGTCTGCCATGATAATACTGTTCTTGTGTGATGTGGGGAAGAAGTTCGAGAAACTGAGATTGATCACCTTGTCCTGAGCATACGATGGAACGGAACCTGCGAGAAAGGCCAATCCAAGCAAACAGACCACAAGCGTTACACCAATACTACTCCTCCTGTTCATAACGAACCCCCTGCTATTTGATGTGCCCTGCGACGGGCTGCGTGTTGCCGCATCTCCGGCCTTCTGTTCGTTTCGTTATGTCGTCTCTCGGGGATTCGAATGACCATCCCCCCCCAATGATTTGTGTTTATTGGTCTAATATTTATCCCGGTACAATCTTTTTGTCAACACATATTTTATTGCAATTGCTGCGGACCTGGCATATGATAGCATCAGCATCATGGCCATGTTCACACCCATAAAGCCTCTACGGATATCCAACGAGGTGACGGAGCAACTGAAACAGTCCATCCTCCTCGGTCATTTCAAAACTGGTGACAAACTGCCTTCCGAGCGGGAGTTGGCCGAGGAATTCCAGGTTAGCCGGGTGGCCGTCAGGGAGGCCTTGAGAGCCCTCGAGATTTCCGGTTTCATAGCCACGCGCCAGGGCATCACCGGCGGCGCTTTTGTCACGGACCTTTCTTTTCAGCAGCTCACGAACTCCTTTCTCGACCTTTTTCTCTCCGAGAAGATATCCATCCCGGAACTCTATCATGTACGTCGCCTCATAGAACCCGAGGTTGCCCGCCTCGCCGCCCTCAGGGTGAACGAAGAGTACGCCCGGCGCCTGAGAGATGCCCTTGAGGCGGAAAGGACCCCCGGGGCTACGCTTTCGGAAGAGGTCGACCGGAAAACCTCCGTCCACTACATCCTTGCCGAAATGTGCGGGAACCGGTTCTTCGAAGCCCTCATCACCTGCGTCATGAGGCTTACAAAACAGGTCGTCGAGGCCGTCAAGCCAGACACCCAGAAGCTCCATCCCGCAGGCCTCCATGACGCCGCAGTCGAAGCGGTCATCGCCGGCGACTCCGAAGGCGCCGCACGGGAAATGGAGAAACACGCCGTCGCCTTCGGCAAGAATCTCATGGAAATGGAAGAAGAATACCACAAGACAAAGACCGCCTGAGAAAGGCGGCTTGAATGGCAGTCGCTTGAATCGCTTGAGGGTTAAGAGACAAAAAGGGACTCAACTTGCCGTCATCCCATACCTTCAGAGGTTGCGACGGCCGAAATGGTGAACGGACTGCACCAGGGCGTTGCCGAAAGGGTCTTTTTCTTTTACTCTCAAGCCATTCAAGCGGCTGCCATTCAAGCCGTCTTTACCCTCCAAAATCCGGGTTTATGAACTCGATCTTGTCGCCTTCTTCGACGGCTGTGGTTGGGTAGGCCTGTGAGTGGATGAAGCGGTTGTTGCGCTCCACGACGAGATGCTTGTCCTCTTCGCCGGACATCTTTATCAGGCCGGCGATGGTCGTGCCCGCAGGCACTTGCTCTTTCAGCCCATTGAGGACAATGTCTATCTGCGGGACTATCATCTTCAGTAACATTGTAAACCATTGAACAACCGGCCTACCACAAAAAAACCACCCAGGAAACAGAACCTCCCCATCACATCATATACGTTCTATACGTTCTGTACCTCCTATAGGTCCTATTCCCTTCTCCCCCTTGAGCATTGACAGGGGACAGCAGGGCCGTTACACTAACAGGGACATGCTCCCCATCGGAATCGCCTTTGCGGCCCTTTCCTGCCTCGTCTCAGTGACGAACATCGTCAGTTACACCCTGACGATGGTGAAGAAGAGGAGGGGCAAGACGTACCGCAAGGGTTCCGCGATCCACGTGCTGTCCATCGTTTTTTCCATCATGGCCTATGTCTTCGCCGGGGATACTCTCGGGGCATGGGTATTTGTCCCCGCCATCGTCGACCCCGCCACCCTCTTCATCCTGGCGGCATCCATCCTTCTCATCCGCGTGAAGAAAGAGGCGGGACGGCAACAGGACCATCCATGACAGGCTTCATCACCGCCGCGGTTGTACTCGGCCTGTCGTCGGGTTTCTCGCCGGGGCCGCTTTTGACCCTCGTTATCGCGCAGACGGTGATGCACGGCGTAAAGGAAGGGATCAAGGTCGCCCTGGCACCCCTTGTAACCGACGCCCTCATCATCACCGTTGCCGTATCTGTTCTGTCCCGCTTCGCGCACCTCAGTGCCGTGCTGGGATGGATCTCCATCTGCGGGGGGCTCTTCGTGGTCTACCTTGCCCGGGAGACGTTCCGGGCACCCGAGCCCCGGGTGGACCTTGCCGGAAGGCAGACCCGGTCCCTCGGCAGGGGGATAGCCGTCAACGCCCTGAACCCTCATCCGTACATCTTCTGGATCAGCGTCGGCGCTCCGATGATGGTCCGGGCCCGCGAGGAGAGCATGGCCGCGGCGGCCGCATTCATTCTTTGTTTTTTCATCTCTCTCGTCGGCGCGAAGGTTCTCGTCGCCGTCCTCGTGGGCAGGACAAAGAAGGTGCTCACGGGAAGGATCTACCGTTTACTCATGCAGCTTCTCGGCTTCGCCCTCTTCCTCTTTGCGCTCTTTCTTATCAGAGACGGCCTTACCCTGCTGGAGGTGATCACCAAATTTCCTTGAAAGCAGGGCGTGTGGGCGGATACAATATCGAAGCCTGAAAAATCCTTGTCGAGAGGAGCGAAGGAACATGCCCGATTACAGCAAGATAGACGTACCGGAAGTCCTGTCCTACGTGTTCTACCCGCGTGACGAGTCCGGCCCCTGCCCGAAATATGCCTTCGACCACTTTATCCCCGTGGCGGAGACGGTGGCCCTGCATTGCCGGTTCTACGAGCAGGACAAGGACAACTCCCGGCCCTGGATCCTCTATTTCCATGGCAACGGCGAGGTCGTCAGCGACTACGACGAAACCGCCCTTTTCTATTTCAAGTACGGCCTCAACCTGGCCGTCGTCGATTACCGCGGTTATGGGAAGTCGAACGGCACGCCGACCATAGCGGACATGTCCCGGGATTCCCGCAGGGTCTACGAATCGGTGAAGGCAGCCCTCGCGGGAAGGGGCCTCAGGGACGACCTGTGGGTCATGGGCAGGTCCCTCGGCAGTGTCTCGGCCCTCGCCATCGCCTTCGAGCAGGGTGCCGGCATCAACGGGCTCATCATCGAAAGCGGTTTCCCCAGCATCTCCAGCCTCATCGTCCGCCATGGCATAGCCACGCCCGGCATGGACCTCGATACCATCACACGGGAGTGCCTCGATATGGTGCGGTCGATCACGGTCCCCACCCTTATCATTCACGGGGAATACGACACCCTGGTGCCGCCGGACGAGGCCGAGACCATTCTGGAGACCATCGGTTCGGCACAGAAGGACCTTCTCATGATCCCCGGGGCGACACATAACGACATAATGTTTGTGGGCTTACGGCAGTACATGGAGGCCATAAAGAAGTTCGTCGATTCGACGAGCCCCGGCCGATAGCCTCCATCATTCTTCGTCTTCGCGGACCGGCCCCTCTATTTTACGAGGGCTTTCACCTTGTCCAGGAGGGCCTTCAACTGTTTTTCCCTCTCCTTGAGGGCCTCGCGGAACTCACGCCTGTTCGTCCTGACTATTTCCACCTCCAGGTGGGAATGATACCTTTCAAGGACATTGAGCAACAGTTTTGCCTCGTCGTCGTCCATATCGCATGTAACCATACATTCCTCCTTCACAGGCGTCCTGCCGCCATCGCAACGGCCGTCAATGCTGCCTGTAGATGTATTGATACGCGCTTCTGAGCCTCTGCCCGACGATCCCGATGATATGTTTGTAGATGATGAGCCCCTCTTCGGGATGACGTTTCACCACGTTCTCGATGATATCCCTCCCTATCCTGATGACCTTCGTCGGCGCCAGACACCGGGCGGTCGCACTGTAGACGTAGGGTTCCACGAGCGCCGACCAGCCGAATATCTCACCGGGCCTCTTGACGATGAAATGCATGTTCTCCTTTTCCAGAACGATGATGTCCACCTCCCCGTCAACCAGCTCGTAAAAGAACGATCCCGGCTCATCGGCCTTGAAGATAACGTCGTCGCGGGCGAAAGACACCTCCTCTCCCAGCTTCCCGATCTCCGCAATGACCCTCTGACTGACTCCCTGAAAAAGATCGAATTCCTTCGTAGGGGACGCTTCCATAATAGGCACGCCAATCACCTCCTTGTTTCCTGTCACCCTTATAGTCTATTTAGCACAACTTCAGAATAAGACAAGAAGAGGGGTGATGAGTTATGGGTCATGGGTCATGGGAAAAGACAAAAAAACCTCCCCGGTCCCTTGTCTCATAGGAGGGTCCGGAAGAGCTTGACCGGAAGGCCGGTTATTAGACAATCACTGATCAGTGCAGTCCGGGTACGGGGTGATGCCACCGTATCTTTCCTATTACCTATGACCCATTACCCAGCACCTACTTCTTCTCCATATGTCTCGGTTTGATCATGTTCTCCGGGGAGAGGATGTCGTCGAGTTCTTCCTTTTTCAGGTAGCCCTTTTCGAGGACGAGCTCGCAGACGGAGCGGTTTGTTGCGAGGGCCTCGTGGGCTATCTCGGTGGAGCGCTCGTAGCCGATGTAGGGGTTGAGGGCCGTGACGAGACCTATGCTGCATTCAACGTATTCCCGGCATTTGTCGTTGTTTGCCGTTATCCCCAGTATGCAGCGGTCGGCAAGGGTCCTGCTGGCACGCTTCAGGGTCACGAGGGAATTGTAGAGGCTGAAGGCCATGACGGGCTCCATGACGTTGAGCTCCAGTTGTCCCGCCTCCGCGGCGAAACTCACCGTCACGTCATTTCCGATCACGAAAAAGGCGACCTGGTTCACCACCTCGGGGATGATGGGGTTCACCTTGCCGGGCATGATGGTCGAGCCGGGGGCCATGGGAGGGAGATTGATCTCATTGAGGCCGCAGCGGGGACCGGACGCCAGGAGCCTCAGGTCGTTGCAGATCTTGGAGATCTTCACGGCGAAGCGCTTCAGGACGCCCGACAGCTGGACGTAGGCCCCGGAATCCTGCGTCGCCTCCACGAGGTCGGCCGACGTGAGGACATCGATGCCCGTGAGCTGGCGGAGTTTCTCCGCCACGAGGGGGGCGTAATCGGGATGGGCGTTGAGTCCCGTTCCGATGGCAGTCGCTCCGAGATTGATCTCCTTGACGAGCGCCTCAGCCTCCCTCATCCGGTCCATGTCCTCGGCGAGCATGATGGCCCAGGCCCCGAACTCCTGGCCCAGTGTCATGGGCACCGCGTCCTGGAGCTGCGTCCTGCCCATCTTGATGACGTGGGAGAACTCCTTCGATTTCTTCTCGAAGGCCGAGCGGAGATAGTCCATCGCCTCAACGAGGTCTTTGATCTTGAGGATGAGGGTCAGCCGTATCGCCGTTGGATAAACGTCGTTCGTCGACTGGCAGAGATTGACGTGGTTGTTGGGGTGGACGATATCGTACCGCCCCTTCTCATATCCCAGCTTCTCGAGGGCGATGTTCGCGATGACCTCGTTGGCGTTCATGTTCGTGGATGTGCCCGCCCCGCCCTGTATCATGTCGACGATGAAATGCTCCCTGTGCCTGCCGTCCAGAACGTCGTCGCAGGCACGGCTTATCGCATCCGCCACCTCTGAAGGCAAAAGCCCGAGCTGTCCGTTGGCAAGGGCGGCGGCCTTTTTCACATAGGCCAGCGAGCTCACGAACGTGGGATAGCTCGACAGGGGAATACCGGTGATCCGGAAGTTCTCCGTCGCCCGCAGGGTCTGGACCCCATAGTACGCATCGGCGGGGATCTCCCGCTCGCCAAGAAGATCGTGTTCCTTTCTCACTTCATTGCTCATAGCGACGCCTCCGATAGTGTCTTTCCGTCATCCAGGGTCCCCTCCTCTTCCCCGGGGGTCTCTTCCTTCTTGTCGAATACCTTCTCCCACTTCGCCACAATGACGGTGGCAAGGCAGTTGCCCGTGACGTTCACCGCCGTTCGTCCCATATCCATCACCGTATCCACGCCGAGGATGACCGCAACGGCCTGAACGGGCAGGCCGAATGACGCCAGTGTGCCGGCGAGGACGACGAGCGACGCCCTGGGGACGCCGGCTGCGCCCTTGCTGGCGAAGATCAGGGTAAACCCGATAAGGAGCTGCTGCGACAGGCTGAGGTCTATGCCGGCCGCCTGCGCCGCAAAGATCGATGCAAGGGAAAGGTAGATGGTGGTGCCGTCGAGGTTGAAACTGTACCCCGTGGGAATAACAAAGGAGACGACCCGTCTGGGCACCCCGAGGGCCTCCATGTTCTCCATCGCCTTCGGCAGGGCCGCCTCCGAACTGGACGTGGAGAAGGCGATCACCGCGGGTTCCTTGACGGCCGCAATGAACCTCCTGACAGGGACCTTGAAAAGGAGCGCCACGGGCAGGAGCACACCCAGCATGAAGACCACAATGGCGCCGTAAAAACTGGCTATCAGGAGGCACAGGTTGAGGAGCACGTTGATGCCCTTGCTGGCAACGACAACCGCTATGGCCGCCCCGACGCCGATGGGCGCGAAGCGCATGACGATGTTGGTGTACTTGAACATCGTCTCCGCCAGGGCCTCGCAGAACTCGATGATGGGCTTCTTCTTCTCCTTGATGAGACTCAAGGCAATGGCAAAGATTATGGTGAAAACGACCACCTCCAGAACGTCGCCCCGGGCAGCGGCCTCGAAGAAGTTGTCGGGGAATATGTTTATGACGATCTCCTTGATGGTCATGTGTTTCGCCTGGCCCAGTCCGGCAGGCAATCCCGCGTCACCGAGATCGATGCCGACGCCGGGCTTCGTCACGTTGACGACGAGGAGACCCAGAAAGAGCGCGATGGTCGTGACGATCTCGAAATAGACGATCGCCTTGACACCCATCCTGCCCACCGCCTTGAGGTCGGCGTGGCTCGCGATGCCGACGACCAGGGTCGCGAATATGATGGGAACGATGATTGTCTTGACGAGACGGATGAATATGGTGCTCAGCGCCTCCATCTTCGTTCCCAGGGCCGGAAAGACAAGCCCCACCACCAATCCGGCGAGCATGCCGATGAAGATAAGATGAGTCTGCGAGAGTCTTCTGCGTTTTTCCAAATAATACCCCCGTTCGAAGTGATGCGATGCCTGGGTGAATTTCGTTGCTGGCGGTTCCGGATAAAAATAAATCCCTTTTGAACCAAAAAAGCAACGAAAATACAGGACGTGCTGTCCTTCTAAGTGTTATCGGCAAAAGGAAGTTGAAAATACAGGGCAAAATCGCTATAATTACTCACCACGCGCCCGTAGCTCAATTGGATAGAGCGTTGGACTACGAATCCAAAGGCTGCAGGTTCGATCCCTACCGGGCGCGTTTTCTTTTTTTTCTCTCACTTCCCCAGAAAAAGTTTCGGCAGGAACGTCGCTATCCAGGGAACGTAGGTTATCACCAGAAGACAGCTCAAAAAGATGAGGATGAAAGGCAGGATGGCTTTGCCCACTTCGACGAGGGAACGCTTCATGATCGCCATCGAGACGAAGAGGTTGAGGCCGAAAGGCGGGGTCAAAAAGCCGCATTCGACGTTTATGATCATGATTATCCCGTAGTGGACGAGGTCAATATCGTACTTCGTCAGCGTCTCGCCGAGAATGGGCGATATGATGATGATCGCGGTGACGATGTCCATGAGCCCGCCTATTATGAGAAGAGCGGCGTTTATGGCAAGGAGGAAAAGCCACTTGCTCTCGATGTTCGTGACGATGATCTCCGCGAGCTTCTGCGGTATCTGTTCCACGGTGAGTAGCCAGATAAAGGTCATGGCACAGGAGAGGATGAAGAGGAGACATCCCGAGAGGACGGCTGAATCCCTGCAGATGGAGAAGAGGCGGCTGATCTTGAGCTCCCGGTAAACGAGAAGCTCGATAACGAGGGCATAGACGACGGATACCGCCGCCGCCTCCGTGGGAGTGAAGATTCCCCCGTAGATGCCGCCGAGGACGAGGACCGGCAGCAGAAGCGCCCATATCCCGTCTTTCAGGATCTTCAGGGCCTCACGCAGCGTATAGGTCTCCCTCTGCCGCCAGTTGTTCTTCCCTGACTGATAGTAGGAATATCCCATGAGACACAGGCCGACGAAAACTCCCGGCAGGAACCCCGCCATGAATATCTCGGCCACGGACACATTCATCACGAGAGCGTAGAGGATCATGGGAATGCTCGGAGGTATGAGTATCCCCAGGGAGCCGGAAGACGTCAGAAGACCCATGGAGAATCGCTCTCCGTACCCTTCCTTGATGAGGGCCGGCATCATGATGCTCCCGATGGCGATGACCGTCGCCGGAGATGAGCCGGAGATCGCCGCGAAAAACATGCAAGCGAGGATGGAGGCCATGGCGAGCCCTCCGGTGAACCGGCCGACGCAGAGTTTCATCACGTTCACGAGCCTCGTCGAAATGGCCCCTTCCGCCATGATGTTCCCGGCAAGGATAAAGAAGGGAACACCGAGGAGCACGAAATTGTCGAGCCCGTTGAAGAGCTGCTGGATGAGTGAGGTAAGCGGCGTCTGGGCGACGAAGATGATGTAGACCGCCGTCGTCGCCACGAGAACGATGGCGATGGGTGTGCTCAAGGCAAGGAGCACAAAAAAGCATATGAGGACGATCGCCAGATTCATCGGCTATTTCCTCCTCACCCTCTCGAAGGGCTTACCCTGGAGAAAATCCCGAAAATGGCGCAGAGAAAGGGCGAAGAAGCGAAAGGTCATCGTGAGCGCGAAAAGGGGGATCGGGATGTAGGGGAGATACATCGGTATCTGCATCGCCGAGCTCTTCACCCCGAAACCCTTCAACGTCATGAGATGCTTCGTGCCGTACCAGATGAAGAGGATCGTCACGACTCCCGACAGGAGGTACGCGACCGTCTTCAGGAGGTGGCTCACCCTGTCGGGAGCGTATTCCGTTATTGCCTCCATCGAGAAGTGAGTACCGTACTTGACCCCGATGGACGCGGCAAGGTAGGTGCAGAAGATCATCGTGTAGTTCGCCACTTCGCCGAACCAGGTAAAGGTGTAGTTGGCGGTGTACCTGAGGGCCGTCTCAACGAACGTGAGAAGGGCGATTCCGAGGAGCGAAAAGGCGGCGACGCCCTCCTCGAACCTGTTGAGTTTCTTTATAAGGTCTGTCATGCCGGGGAAGAGGAGGGGGCTTGCGGCCCCTCCTCCGATCAATCTGCTATTCGACCGGTTCTCTATTTCTTCTTCGAGTAGAAATCGATCTTCTTCATGAAGAAGTCGTACCACTCGTGGCCGTATATGCCCTTGTACTTGTCATAGACAGGCTGCACCGCCTTCCTGAAAACCTCCCTGTCCTTCGCGGTGAGAACGTAAACGTCCACCTTCTGCGCCTTCGCCTTCTCTATCGCGTCGGCGCTGCCTTTTGCGTTCCCTTCCCTGTTCGTCCTGATCTGAACCTCGGCGGCCTCCCTGAATATCTTCTGCTGTTCAGGGGTCAGCGATTTCCAGAATTTGGCGTTCACCACGACGGGGCACTCCGTCAGGATGTGGTTCGTGACGGTTGCGAACTTGTTGACTTCCGTGAATTTCATGAGAACGGACGTGTAAAGGGGGTTGTCCTGGCCGTCTATGACCTTCTGCTGGAGGGCGTTGTAGATCTCCGGAAAGGGCAGCGGCGTGGGGTTGGCACCCAGCGTCTTGAAGGTGTCGATAAACATCGGACCCTCGATGACCCGTATCTTCAGCCCGCTCAAGTCTTCCGGCTTCCTGATCGGGCGCTTCGAGTTCGTTATGTCCCTGAACTCGTTCTCGGTGTAACCGATAAAGACAAAACCTTTGGGCTCGCAATACTTCGCCAGGCGCTGCTGGACCTCCTTGTCGTCGAGGACCCTGTACGCCGTCTTCCTGTCGGGGTAGACGAAGGGCAGCTCGATGATGCCAACCTCAGGAACGAAGTTTGCGAGCACCCCTGAGGTCACCGCCGTCATGTGAAGGGTCCCGGCCTGTACCTGCTCGGTCATGGAGCGTTCGCCACCGAGCTGACCCAAGGGGAACACCTGGACCTCGATCTCCCCTTTGGTCTTTTCCGTCACATACTTGGCAAACGCGAGCGCCCCGTGGTGCTGCGGATGGATGGGAGGACCGACATGCCCGTACTTCACGATGATCTTCGCCGACGCACTGACCTGCATGAACAGGAAGAACGCTGCGACCACCATTGAAAAGATAAACAGTTTCTTTGCCATGGCAAGCTCCTTGGAAGTCTTTTTATAAATGACTCTCACACAAGCTTTTCCATGTCAAATGAAAAGTAAAAGAATCTGCCCATCAATGACGGGGTCCGCGGCCGTGGCCTCCGTGGTCGTCGTGGCCCCTTCCCGGCTTGCCCCTTTGATAGTTGGCTGTAGACCCCGAATGTCTGGCGGACCCCCCGCCCCAGCGGCGGTCCCGCTCCCAGTTCGTCCAGTGCTTCTTCATCTGCCCGTAGGGTATTCGCTGGTAGCCCCGGGGCATCTTCCTGTAATCGGGCGGAAGTTTGACAAGCGCGGCCGGCACCGATCCGTGATGCATATGGGCCCAGGGCCCCCGGTACGACCTGGCCCTGAACCAGTGCCCCTCATGCGAACGATACCAGTGCCCGGAATAGAAGAAAAGCCCCACGGGCACATCGGGCGCGTAGTACACGTAGGGCGTACCGATCACCACCGCCATCGGAGGAGGACTCTCGATCACCAGCGGTGGGGGAGGCGAGAAGACCCCTATGTTCACATTCACCTCGGCAAAACCCGTGCCTGATGATATCACAAAGATGATGAACAAAGCCGGGAGAAGAAGAGGTCTTCTCGCGCCATATCTCATGATGACCCTCCCTTACTTATTCTTTTGCACGTCGTCGTAGATAAGGCCGCCCACAGTTCCCACCCCTGCCCCGATGGCGGTCCCCAGCAAAACGCTTCCGCCTGTCAGGATGGTTAGTGCCGCTCCGGAACCGGCCCCGATGGCTCCCCCGCTCAGGGCCCTCTGCTGTGTGGTGGACATGTGGGAACACCCGGCCACCATTGTGATCAACACTGCCATCACTACAACGATCCTCAGTTTCCGCATTGATTGCCTCCTTTTAACGATCACAGTTTGCAGTACAATAACCGTGCCAAACTGTAACTAATTGAACTTACAAGAGTAATAGGAAGAGACAAACCGGGCGCTGTATTGATATCCATGCACCGGCCTCGGGGAGATCGCGGCTCTGATGCGTGTATCTTACTTAAATCAAAGAGGAATCATGGTTGTATGGAAAACAGTACACTATGTCTTCTTGAAGTCTTCCGGTTTCAGATCGTATTTCCTGAGGAGGGAATAGAAGTCGGCCCGGTACTTCCCGGCCATGCCCGCGGCCTTGCTGACGTTGCCTTCCGCTATCTGGAGCACCCAGTTCAGGTACTCCCTTTCAAAATCCTCCTTCGCCTCCTTGAAGGGTTTGGGCGATGTGGAGAGGGTCTCCCTGAAGGGGAGGATGGCCTCGTCCGATATCACCTCGCCGCGACTCGTGACCACGGCGTATTCGATGGCATTCTCCAGCTCACGGACGTTGCCCGGCCAGTCATGGAGCATCAGCTTCTGTATGGCCATGGGGGTAAGGCTTTTGACCTCTGCCTTCATCCTTTCCGACGTCTTCTTCAGGAAGTGCTCCGCCAGCGGGATGATGTCCTCCCTCCTTTCCCGCAGGGGAGGAATGCGGACGGGGATGACGTGGACCCTGTAGAACAGGTCTTCCCGGAAAGACCCCTTTTTGACCTCAGCCTCCAGGTCCTTGTTCGTGGCGACGATGAGGCGCACGTCGACATTGAGGGGTTTCTCGCTTCCCAGCGGGTAGAACTGCCTTTCCTGCAGCACGCGCAGGAGTTTGGCCTGGAGCGACAGGGACATATCACCTATCTCGTCAAGAAAGAGCGTGCCTCCGTCCGCCTGTGCAAAGAGACCCCTCGAATTCCTCACGGCACCCGTGAAGGCCCCCTTCTCGTAACCGAAAAGCTCGCTCTCCAGGAGCGTCTCCGGAATGGCGGCGCAGTTGATGGCGGTGAAGGCCCTGTCCTTTCTGGGGCTGGCGAAATGGACGGCCTTTGCGATAACCTCCTTTCCGGTACCGCTCTCGCCGTAGATGCAGACCGTTGAATCCGTCGGCGCTATCCGCGCCACAAGGCTGAGGACCGACTGCATTCCGGCGCTGCTGGCAACGATGTTCGAGAAGGTGTAGCGCTCCTCAAGAATCCCCTCGAGCCTCTTGACCTCGGAGTGAAGCCTTCGATTCTCAAGCGCCCTTTCTATCTGCAGGAGCAGCTCGTCCAGGTCGAAAGGCTTCGCCAGGTAGTTGAAGGCACCCATCCTGATGGCCTCGACAGCGCTCTTTACACTGCTGTGCGCCGTGAGGATGATAACGGGCATCTCCGGGTTTATCTGGTGAAGCTCGCGCATGAGGCTGATCCCATCCGTGCCCGGGAGCTTGAGGTCGACGACGGCAAGATCGAAGGCCTGTCCCTTCATCGCGGACAGCGCTCCCTCCCCGTCATGGGCCGTCGTCACTTGGTAATCCGCGGACTTCAGCATCATGCCCATCAGCTCGAGCAGATTTCGATCGTCGTCGACGATCAGTATGCTTCCAGGGACCACTCCCTCACCTCGCCAGTTTCTTCTTCGCCCGCTCTATCTCCATGTCTACCTCCTTCGATTTCTCGATCACATCGAGCACTCCTACCCAGGTCCTCGCCTGGGGCACGAGCGGGCTTTGAGGATATTCCTTCACCACTCTCTGGAACATGGCCATGGACTTCCTGTAGTCTCTCTTCGCATTGTTGGTGCTGGCGTAGATGAGGCCCATGTTGAACAGGGCCTGGTCGCAGGGCGGTTTCTTCCCGCAAAGGGATATTATGTCCTGATTCACCTTGAGCCCGCCGTCGAAATCGCCATGCCCGTAGAGCTCCGCCGCCTTCTGCAGTCTTTCGGCGAGCCTTTCCTCCTTTGCATTCTCTTCCCTGGCGCCGTCTTCCGGGATATTGTTCCGCAGGGGAATATAGCTGCACCCGGAAATCAGAAACACTATCAGCCCGGCAAGAAGACCGCAAATGTACTTCCTCTCTTCAACTCGCTTTCTACGCAAATCCTGCCTCCATGGGCATCCACTACATGTTTCGCGATGGCCAGGCCAAGACCGGTCCCCGTTCCCCCCGAGTACGCCTGCGTCGCCGACTGCCTGTACTTGTCGAAAATCGCCGCGCGGTCCTCTTCCGGGATGCCCGGCCCTGAATCGGTAACGGAGATCTCCACTCCCCCGGCAACAGGTCTCAGGTAGACCGCTATGCGGCCTCCGTCGGGCGTGAATTTCACCGCGTTCCCGATCAGGTTCCGCATGACCTGAAGGATCCTCTCGCCGTCCATCATGACAGGAGGTGTCTTCCCGGCCTCATGGAACTCAAGGGTGATTGACCTGGCGACATAGAGCGGTTCGATCTCCGAAACCGCCCTCTGCACTATAGGTTTAACATCTCCGGAAGCAAAGTTGAAGTCAATAATGCCGGCTTCCATCTTCGACAGATCGAGAAGGGCATTCACGTGTTCTATCAAGCGGTTGCACTCCTCGGACATGATGGCCAGAATCTTGTCGCGCGCCTGACCGCGCGACCCGTCCGCATCCCTCTTGAGAAGGGCAATGCCGCCTTTCATGGAGGCAAGGGGCGTGCGCAGTTCATGGGCCATGAGGGAGAAGAAATCGGATTTCATCCTCTCCGTCTCCTTCAACCTGTCACACATGAGATTGAGGGCCCGGGCAAGATGCCCGATCTCCGGCGGAGAAGAAAGGTCGAGGGGATCCTCGAAGTTGCCGCTGGAGATCTTCCGCGTCTTTCTCTTTATGACGGAAAGGGGCCGTGTGATGCTGAGTGTGATGCCCGTCGCTATGAGAATGCCGATGAGAAGGGATGAGGCAGCCATGACAAGGCCGATCCTGAGCGCCCTCGTTCCAGCCTTCGCCAGTCCGTCTATTCTGTTCTTCGTGTCGTCCTCGACATAAAGTTGAAGGTTCTTGATCTCCTCGATCATGGCCTCGACAGTCTTTTCCTTCTCCAGCCTGTACCAGCCGGGGCGATGTGCTCCGGCGGACCCGCCCCTCTGAGCCTCTTCCTCGATCAGGGCCCTGTAGCGGGAATGCTGCTTTGCAATACTGTCGAGTATCTCCTTGCTGCCGAGGGTATCGGCGATCGCGGAGGCCCCGGCAAGGTGGCTCGCGAAATCCCTGCCGGCCTTGACGAATCCATCGTGGAAGGCAGGGTCCCTTGAAATGGCATACTTCCTCTCATAGGACAGTTCCGAGAGCAGGGCATCGCTCAGCCGCTCCTTGTGCTCGATCAGGCGCTCTCCCAGGGCGAGCATGTGCGTGCTTGCCTCGTTGAACTCGTTGAGCTTTATCATGGAGTAGACGCTCACCGACGTCGTGACGGCGAAAAGGGCGGTAAACCCTATGATGAGCCGCCAGACCACATTCAATCCGGAGAAACCAGTCACTGAAACATTTACCTCGTTGCTGACGGAACGACACCCCGGGTCTGACCGCCGGGGAAGACTAAACTCCGCCTCTTTGTCTATGGGCGTTTGCCTCAGTTTACACTCTTGGCGGAGGGAAAGAAAGAAAAGAGCAAAGGCCCTCGAAATGAGGGCCTTTGCTCACCGGTGGGTCACACCTCAGGGAACAACAAAATTGAATTGATGGCACTGGTTGCAGTAATTCTCCGACTTCGCGTGCTGTCGATGACAGAGGGTGCAATCCAGCGAGGTTCCGTAGTGGGGAGACGTGTGAGGGTTCTCGGGCTTGACCTTGGCCGTCCTCTCCGCGAGTTTGTCGGCGTTGTGGCACTTCAGACACTGATTCACGTCGACCGCTTCGGGTTTGGCGACCTTTCCGTGACATTTCTCGCATGTCACACCCCTTAACTGATGGAGGTGGCTGCCGGGCAGCTTCCCCTGCAGCATCTGGGGGCCTCCCTTCGCGTGGCAGCCAAGACAATCCTTGTAGGCCATCGCCTTTGTGTCCGGATGGGACGGTGAGAACACCTTTTCCTGGCCGTGGCAGGCCTTGCAGTCGCCCCCCTTTGCCGAGACCACCTGCTTCGGCCCCGCGTAAGGGGTTCCAATGCAGACAAAAAACACTGCCAGAGCCAGGGCGGCGGCGAGCAGCCAACCGGGAGAAAACCTGGTGGTTTTGTTCTTGCGCGTCATCTCTTCCTCCCTCGCCGTGCCGTATCAGCCCCACGCCGTCTCTTTGGCGGCGTTCCTTCCCGCGATCCGGCCGAAGACGATGCAATCGGCCATTGCGACCCCGCCTAAGCGGACGGCGCCATGTATCCCGCCCGTGACCTCGCCGGCGGCATAAAGCCCCTTCACGGGCTTGAGACTGAAGCCGAAGACCTGCGCGTTCCTGTCGATCACCAGACCACCCATGGTATGGTGGACCTTGGGCCAGAGCCTCGCCGCATAAAAGGGAGGCGCCACCGTCGGTTTCGCGTCGGGGAATATCATGCAATCGAAATCATCGTCCTTCTTCTTCTCCACAAAGGAGTTCCACCGGGCGATCTCCTTCTGGAAGGTCTCAAGAGGAATGTTGTAGTTCTTCGCCATGGCCTCCAGACTGTCGAACTTCTTCACCGCCCCGTTCTGCAGGCCCTTCTCCAGGGCACCGGGGAACACCTGTTTGGGCACGGAGTAGGAATCTCCCATGATTATCACTGGATGGCCGAGAAGGATGATGGCATCCGCCCTTTCCTTGCGGTTTCCCGTTTCCTTGAAGAAGCGCTTTCCCGTCGCGGGGTCGATCATCGGCCCGTAGCCAACGAGGCGTTCGCAGAACAGGGGTACGTGGCCGAACCCTTTCTCGTCAGGACTCGTCCAGGGTCCGAGTTGTATCCAGTCCATCTGGACATCCATGGCGCCCGCCATGCAGGCGGCAAGCAGGGCTTCTCCCGTCGCGCCCGGCTGGTTCGTCGTCCCGAATTTGTCCGTAAGACGAGGGTCCTGGATCTGGCGCAGGGCGATGTCGTTGGAAAAGCCTCCCGAGGTGAGGACCACGGCTTTGCCGGCCTTGATGTTCGCCGTCTTCCCTGTTTTCTCGTCAGGGTACCTGTACCCCGTCTTCACCTCGATGCCGACAACCCGTCCGTCCTTGTTCGTGATCATGCGCTCCATCTTCGTCCGGGTCAGGACCTCCACACCCAGGCCTTTCGCCTTGGCGAGCATCTTGTTGACGAGTTCCGAGCCGGAGGCATTGGCAGTCTGGTTCGCCCTCTTCACGGAATGGCCGCCGTGAAAGTTGAGCCGCGTGAATTTCGCACCAACGTAGTCCTCGCACCATTCAAGGGCTCCTCCCGCATTGTCCGCCAGTATCCGTGCCAGTTCGGGATTGTTGAGGTAGAGCCCCGCTTTCATCATGTCCTTGTACATGAGGTCAGGAGAGTCCTGAACGCCTGCCGCCTTCTGCAGGCGCGTCACCGGGGCACAGAAATCGCCGCCGTTGATGATCGAATTGCCGCCGTGCACGGGCATCTTCTCGATGACCACGACACTCGCACCGGCACTTTTCGCCTCGATGGCGGCCGCAAGACCCGCAAACCCGCTGCCGATGATAACCACATCATAGGCCTGGTCCCATTTCTTCGGTACGGCAGCGGGCCGAGTCGCACCCTCACGCGCACCGACCGCAATGCCTCCCGCGGCCATACCTGCAACCGCCGCCACGCCTCCCGCAGACTTCAGGAAGCCACGCCTTGTTAAACCTTTCTTCTCTCCAGCATCATCGCTCATGAGGACCTCCAGTGTTTTAGGCGCTCGATCCCAACAGAAGCGCTCATTATTCCCGTCTAACAAGAAGTCTACGCAATAGAGCATCACATTGTCAAAGACAAAGAGAAGGGGCGGCACCTTCTCAGGCACCGCCCCTTCTCTGTAAGGGTTTTATCGGAGGCTAGACGGTTTGCTTCGCCATTCTCTTTCTGAAAACAAAGGCTCCCGCAAACCCTGCGCCAAGAAGCCACACGCTCGGGGGCAGAGGCACGGGATTGCGGTTGTAATTGGGCAGGTTCTTGGGATCCAGCGCAACCCAGCCCGAACCCTGGGTAACATTGGGAACACCATTCACGATGGTCATGCTGATGGCGTAGGCAACCTTGTCATTGGGGCCATACACCAGGTAATCGAAGCGGAACGTCTCCGGAACAGTCCCGCTGAACAGCGTTGTCCAGTACAGATCGTCCAGGTTCTTCTTCCCGTCCAACAGCACATAAGTGGGATTGACCAGGGTGGCGGTCCACCCACTGACACCGGAACTAGCGGATGAAAGGTCTGTCGCTCCTGAACCCGTGAATGTCACGCCCGGGCTATCGTAGATAAAAAGCTCGACCTTTGATATTTTGGTGTGCTTGCTGCTGTTCGGGTAGTAGCCGTCGTCGCCTATCGAGAAAGAGAAGTCCGCATGTGCAACCAGCGGGGCGAGAAACAGAAGGAGACCGATCATTCCAGAAAGCATCGTTTTACATTTTGTGTTCGTTTTCATAACAACCTCTATTTAATGCGTCATACAACATGTGTCAAGAGTATACCCCTCTAAGAGTATGGCGTCTGTGATATATATCGCATTCTTCATGAAATTCCTCAAAAATAACGGGCGGTCCTTGCTATCCCAACCGCCTCGCATCTAACGGGCCATCTTCCTTTTGAAGGCGAAAGCCCCGACGAGACCCGCGGCGAGTAGCCACGCGCTTGGCGGCAGCGGCACCGGGTTACGGTCGTAACTGGGCACTTCGCCGGGATTCAGAGCCACCCATCCCGTGCCCTGGGTAAAGTTGGCAACGCCGTTTGTGATGTACATGCTGATCGTGTACACGGGGTTGCTCAAATCACTTGCATATACCAGGTAGTCCAGACGAAACTCGCTGGGTGCGGTCCCGGAAAACACGAGATTCCAGAAAAGGGACCCTACCCCCGTTCCTGTTGCCAGCACGTATGTGGAGTTCACCGGCGTGGCGCTCCAGTTGGAGGACGACAGGTTCGTGACCCCTTCGCCCGACCAGGTGATACCCGCATTCTGTGCAACGCTGGGAATAAAGAACTCGATCTTCGTTATGTTGTCGTAGTGCTGGGTACGTTCCGGGTTCCAGCCGTCATCTCCCATACTAAAACCCCAGTCGGCACGGACAGCGGCCGGTGCGATAAGGAAGACGGTTAGAGCCAACGCTAATACGATCAAGTATTTCTTATCTGTCTTCATGGCACCCTCTATTTTTTAGCGCTCAGTCCAACTTACGCTAACAATATAATACCAGAAACTGAAAATATCTGTGATATATATCGCTTTTTCTAAAAAATACGGATAGATGGGAGTGTATTCACTGGGGGATACCAACGCCCCGGGAAGGTCCCCGAGCCTTCTCAGTCCCTGTGGGCCGACGGGTCCTCGGACCTGTTAAGGACGAAACCGATCACCTTCTCCTGAGGGATCAACTCCACGGCCTTTTTTACGGCGTCTACGGGTGTGCTGCCATACTGGACAACAACGATCACATGATCCACAAGGGACACAAAATCCAGGGTATCCGCCCCGCCCAGGATGGATGGTACATCGAAGAAGACGTACCTGTCGGGATAGCGCGTCTTCATTTCGCTGACAAGATCTCTCATCCTCGTCGATCTGAAAAGCTCCGTGCTCTCCGCGACTGATCTGCCGCCAGATATGAGCGTAAGCTTGTCGATACCCGGCCAGATCATCAACTCCGAAAGCGGTGTGTCGTCCACGAGATGGTCGATCAGCCCCTTGTCGCTCGCGAAACCGAGGGTCTTATGAATGGCCTGCTGTTTGAGGTCCCCGTCGACGAGCAGAACGGTCTGCTCGAAAAGCCTGGCAAAGGTGAAGGCGAGATTGATGGCCGTCAGGGTCTTGCCTTCCCCGGGCAGGGCGCTCGTGATCATGATGGTATTGCCGCCCTTCTCTTTCGCGGCTTCAAGTATCTGGGTCCGGAGCACCTTGTAGACCTCGGCCTCGCGTGCGTAGGGGAATATCCCCACACACCGGTTGTCGGCAAGCAGCGCGGGGTCGAGATGGACCGTCCGCGACTTGCTGTAGTTCGGGGACACCCACCCGGCGTTCTCTTTCTCCTTCTGCGTGAATTCCTGGGACATCACCTCCACAGGGATCACCTGGCCAGAAGGCATCTTCCCCCAAAACTCTTTCGCCTTGCCCAGAATTTCCTTAAAACGCACTCAAACCTCCTCAAGAAAAGCGGTCTCAGGTCCCATGTTTCAGGTCTCAGGCCATGACTCTTTGTCTTTTCCCGTATGCCCGTCTGCCCGTTAGGCGCTTTAAGCGCCGACCCGTTTGCGCGCCAGCGCACGCCCGTCTATAGTCGTCTTGTCAGACGTGCCCAAAGAATCGTCAGATCCATGACAAGGAAGTGGAACAAGATGAGGGCAATAACGCACGCCGCTACCGCAATCGCCATGACGCGCTTGCGCAGTATTCGCTGTCGGACGACATCTCTGGCGGTAACGATTACAGGAACCGTAACTAACACGGGCAATCTCATCAGATCCGTCAATACTTTCGGGTTTCTGACGGACTGATCATTGCGCTCCTTGAAGGTCGCCGTTCCCGCGCCAGCACCGACTCCAAAAAAGAACCCGATGAGCAGGATTGCCGGTACATTCGGCTTGACCGGTCTTTCGGGAAGCCGCGCCGGGTCGATGATGGTAAAACGCTCCCCCATCTGCTCCTTTTCCAGCCCCAAAGCCACCCTCGCCTCCATGGTCTTCTTCATCATGTCATCGAGCTTCGCCTGTATGCTTGTACGATCGGCAAGAAGCGCTTTATAGGTCTCTTCAACCCGCGGCGATGCCTCAATCCTGCGATAATACTCGTTGCGCCTCTTTCGAAGCTCCTCGATCTGACGTTGCACTGTGGCAATTTCCGCCTGAACCGAAGACAACTGCGCCGAAAAAGAAACGTAAGCGGGATTATCCGGCTGATCATCGGGCTGGAATCTCTGTCTGCCACTGAACACTCTTGGAGATGTTTTTCTTACCTTCTCCTCCAGTTCCTCGATCTCCGTCTTTGTCTTTTTCACGTCGGGATGTTTGTCCGAATACCTGCTCTTCAGCTGGACAAGCTTGGCCTTGAGCTCCTTCAGAAGAATTCTGTCCTGGCTCGAGGCATCGAGAGGTATGCCGGCAAGCTGGGATTGCAGATAACCCTCCCGTTCCTTCGCCGTTCTAAGCTGTTGGTTAAGCATATCAATATCGCGCTCAACTCTATCAAGGGTCTGAATGTTAATGGGCACAAGTTCGGGCAGCTCGTTCACATGTTGTTCCTTATACGCCGCAATCTTCGCGTCCACCTTGGCAAGTTGCTCCTGGATGGTTCTGGACTCGTCAGCCAAGAACTTGGATGCCTCCTCCGCCCTATCGGCACGAACCTTGAGATTTTCCTCAAGATACAGAGATGCAAGTGTATTCGCCACTTGCTGGACCAGTTGGGGACTGCGCCCATCATACGAAAGCATGAAAGCGATTGTCATCGGCGTCGGCATACCTCCCCTGCTACGATCGACGACATCCACACTGATCGTTTTGAATTGAATGTCCTTTCGCATGATGTCGACGACTTCATCCCTAGTGAGTTTCTTTCTCAGATCAGGATACAGATTGAAACGGTCAATGACGTTGTTCAATTTCTGCGTGCTCATTATCCTCTGACTGATCGATTGGAGACGCTGCTCCGCATATCCCGTTACGGTGGTCTTCACATATTCCGGGGGTATGTCTTGCTCCTCAATGAGGATTGTAGTCGTCGACCGATAGATCTTTGGCAATATCAAAGTGACCGCAAGAGCGAACAGGAAAACAGCGCATGCGGGAACAATAATAGCCCACCTTCTGCGTTTCATGATCTCAAGATAATCGCCTATTGCCCTTGCATCTTCTTCCATCCATGCCCCCGGCAGGTTTGAATAATGATATACATAATTCATTGGTTTATCCAACACATACTGAATTCACCGTACCCGTAACTCAGTTGAACAAATCGTGTTGGATTTTGAAATTGACCTGGAAAATATTCCTTTCCGCTTCTGTCTTTGAGATATTATACTGTGTCTTGTTATAGGTGTACGAGAGATTTAAAGACACATCCTTCGAGTACTCGTATGTGATAGATGGGCTAATCCATATGCTGTTCTCATCGATCTTCTCCACCGAATACTGGCCCGCCTTTGACCTGTTAATGAAATAACCCCCATGGAGAGTCCACCGCAATTCGTGAATCGGTTGCATGTTCACGCTCGCTAGAAAGGCTGTCCTCTCTGACGTACCTGATTGCCCGCTAGCGGGCATGATATCGTGATTTGCCCTGACCTCCGCCGAGCTCTTGGGACCTCTGTAAGTCAGGGCCAAACGCCCAACCCCACCCCAATCCTGACTGTTATCATACCTGTTGACGTAGAAGGGTGGGGTAATGATGACTTCGACAAAGGCAAATCGTGACGTAGTGTATCGTACACCACCATCAATCTGCAAATTCCATTTCTCGTCAAGCGCCCTGTTGATGCCTGTCGTCCACTCGTAGTTGTCAACCCGAAGATCGGGAATATTGTATCGAGCGTAGCCTATGTTCATTCTAGCCTGGGTCTTTTGCATAAAATAACTGAGATCCTGAATCGCACCCATGCCAAACACATGCGCCTCCAAATCGCGGTAACGAGGATCGTTATACGTGTCGGTCAAGTAATCATAAGAAAAACTGCCAACAGCTATCTCGGACAATGCGTAATCGAGCCCCGCTCCGTAGTTCTGGCGGTATCGCGTTACGCCCGTAAATGCAAAGCCTGTCGTCTGAAGATCCCGGTCGGGGTTAGAATCCTTCGAGTAATATGCCTTTCCTGACACATTAATACGCTCTGTCAGGTAGTATCTGCCCTTTCCTTGATAGAACTGGTCTGTAGCGTTAAGCTCGCTGTACTTCGAATAGAGCCTTCGATCGGCATGACCCGACAGGTCTATCTCCATTCGCTCCGTTTTGTTGAGAAGATTCAGTCGGGGAGTAATGGTGGTAATGTAGTCCTTCTGTGCTTCAGAGGTCCAATAGAGAATGTTGTCATTGTATTCCTCCCTGACGGTAATGGATGGGATAAGCCTGAGTTCGTCTGCCCGGCTCAAACAGGGAAAGGACACCAGACAAAACAGGGTTACAAGAAAACTCATCCAGACTCCTGCAGGTCTAAACCCTATTTCAGCCTCCCATGCTAAGATTGTTTCAGATTTCATGTTTCAAGTTTTAGGTTCATGAAAGACTTGGGATCCGAAACATGAAAGGAGTCTCTAAGGAACCACCACCACGTCGCCTCTCTTGAGGACTATGTTCTGTTGCAGGTTCTCCCCGTCTGTGACCTCGTCATAGTCGAAGGGAAAGGTTACGGTGTTGCCGTTTTCCTGGCGGAAGATTTTGATCTTGCTACGCTTTGCGAAGGGGTTAAGTCCGCCCGCCATGGAGATGGCCTGAAGAACGGTTACCGGGGTATTCACAGGAAATCGACCCGCATGGTTCACTCGGCCTGTCACGTAGACGATCATGCTGTTAATCTGCTTTATGTCGACGGTCAGCACGGGTTCGGGAACATACTCTTTCAGCTTTTCGATCATCTCCTCCTTGACTTCATCAGCAGTCCTGCCAGCGGCGGTGATCTCACCGATGAGGGGAAAGACTATCTTGCCGTCGGTCCGGACCGTGACCTGTTTCGTCATTGCCTCGTCCTTCCACAGGGAGATATCAAGTATGTCACCGGACCCTATGATGTAATCATCGCCCGGTTTCTCCGACTGAGTCTGCACCGTCTCCGGCGGCGCAACAGCCGCCCTGGTAGCGCAACCCCCCAACAATACAACAATGCACAGGATCAAGAATATGCTCTTCAAACCATCATCTCCTTTTCGCGTCTTTGAGTGAAAATCAAAGACGGTTTTAGGTTTTAAGTTTTAGGTTTTAGGTTAAGACCGTGTTAAGTGTTAAGTGTTAGGTGTTAGGTGTTAGGTTTTAAGTCAAAAGATGTTTTGTTTCTTGCCCTACTCAACACTCAAGGTCTAGCACGGTATTTTCCTCTTTTGCTTTTGCCTAACACCTAAAACCTAACACTTAAAACTTGATCTTTGCCGCCTCTTCCTTCCCGGGGAAGTTCTCCTTGCTTTCCAGGGCCTTTCTCAGATGTTCCCTTGCTTCGCTCTTCTTTCCGAGTTTGTGGTAGATCGTTCCCAGGTGATAGTTGATGACGGGGCTTTTCGGGTTCCTGGCGTAGGCGTTCTTGACGAAGGTAAGGGCGGAGTCGGTATCGCCTTTCTTAAAGTAGATCCATCCGAGGGTGTCAAGGACCGCCGGATCCTCGCCTCTTTGCTTGCGGGCCTGCATTGCAAGCTGCAGTGCTCTGTCTAGGTCCTTCTTCGAGGTACCGTATTCGCTCAGGAGATATGCGAGATCATTGACCGCGACCCAGAGACTCGGTTTCTTGTTCAGGACCCGCTCGTAAAGCGTGATGGCCTTCGCATGTTCACCGCTCTGCCCGTAGACCTGACCCAGGGCAAGCTGGGGAGCGATGTTCTCGGGATCTGCTTTAGCCGCTTTCTCAAGTCTTCCAACGACCTCGGCAGTGCGTCCTTGTGCCACGTACAGCCGGGCAAGATTGGTATAAGGCACAGGCCAGGAAGGCTGAAGTGATATGGCCTTCTCGAAAGAGTCTTCCGCGCGCCTGGCGTCTTTCTGCACCGCAAATATCCGACCTGCCAGATCATGGGCGACGGCATCTTTCGGGTTCTCCCGTATCTTCGCCTCACACAAAGACAGGGCAGCCATGTAATTCTTCATTTCCATCAGCGCGGAAACGGCAAGCTCCATCAATCGCGTTGAAGAAGGGTTGAGCCTGTATGCCTCCTCATATTCCTTCGCCGCACGTTCCCACTTCCCCTGCGCCGCCATAAGGTCGCCTGTTTTCACGTAGCCATAGGGATTCTTCGGCGCCTTTCTCTTCATGTCTCTGTAGAGCTCGTCGGCCCTGGCGTATTTCTGCATCACCACATAGAGGTCTCCCAGGTCGGCCATTGCATCGAGGTCGTCGGGGTTTTCATCCAGTGCCCGCCGCATGTGCGATTCGGCCCTCCCGTTGTCTCCCTTCAGGATGTAGAGCTTTCCCAGCGCCCGTATGGCTTCTTTGGATTTGGGCTGGGCATTCAATGCGTTTTGCAGGGTATCGACGGCAAGGTTGGGCTCGCCGGCAACAAAGTGAGCTTCGGCCAGTTTGACATAACCGGGTATGAAATCCGGTCTTTCAGTGACAACGGTTCGGAACTGGGAAATGGCCTCACTTCCTTCCCCCAGAGTCAGGAAAATGTCGCCTTTCAGGTAGTGTGCCTCCACATTTTTGGGGTTGCCCTTCAGGACCTCTTCGACAAGCCTCCTGGTCTCCCCTATCTCCTGCTCGTCCAGATACACCCTTGCCAGGGTGTTTTTGGCTTCGACGATGTTCTGATCCTTCTCGCTCTTCTTGAGTGCAGCCGTCTCCTTGAGGAGCGCTATGGCGTCATCCCGCCTTCCCTTCGAAAGATAGAGCCCGCTCAAGGCAAAACGGACCGCAAAACCCTCAGAGACCTTCTTCATTCCTTCCTTCAGGACGGCCTCAGCCTCATCAGTGTGGTTTTTCGATATATAGAATCGGGCAATCTGAACCCGGTTTTCTTCGTTCCTGGAATCCGCCGACAGAAGGGTCTTCAACACCTCCTTTGCCTTTTCCTCTCTGCCCGATTCCCAGTACAGGTTGGCAAGGGTAAACTTGTGCCGCGGCTGGCCCGGTTCTATCTCGACTGCCTTGTTGGCGATCGCAAGGGCGTCTTCGATCCTTTTCTCCTTCACATAGAGATCTCCCAGGGTGCTATAGAGAATGATGGATCTGGGGTTTGCCTCTATGCCCTTTTTGAGGGTCGCCTCGGCCTCGGCGAGCTCTCCCTTGCGAATATACACACCAGACAGGAGGAGGAAGACATCTTTGTCTCTGGAGCCACCCTGGAGAAGTCCATTGAGGTGCGATATTGCCGCTTCATCCTGCTTCTTCGCTATCATGATCGCGGCCTTGAGGATGAGCGCTCCCGGGTAATTGGGGTCGATCTTCAGGACCAGGTCCGCTTCCTCCGTCGCCTTCTCCACGGCCTGGGCCGCAAGGTATATCTTTCCCAGTTCAACGTGCGCTTCCTTGTGACCCGGATCAAGTTCGACAACCTTCGAGAACGCCGAGAAAGCACCCCTCAAATCATTGATCCGCAACGCCACCATGCCGAGCATGTAGTGCGCTTCAACGAACTTGGGGTCGATCTGCACCGCATTTTTGAATTCCAGCCTCGCCTTCACATACTCACCTTGCTCGAACAGCGCCTTTCCCTTCTCAAGGAACTTCGCCTTCTTCGCCTCAGGCCCGCTGCAGGCGGTGAACGCTAACGCGATGATGGCTATCGCTATGAATAGTCTCTTCATACCAAACACGATGTTACCTCCAATGAGAACGTCGCAGGTTGCAGGTCACAAGTCGCAGGTTAGAGACGATGCCCTTAACCGTCAAGGACTGCCTTTCGAAAATTGTAGATCTTGCGACCCAATTCGCCGTACTGCTCAACAAGATACACGTGTTTCTCCTTGCTGAGCGAGTCTGTCCCGTACAAGACTTCGATGTGATATTTCGTTTCGTCGCAGGAAGCGAGAGCGTATGTCAGGAATTGAACATACTCGCCCTTATTCTTCTTTCTTCCAAAGCCTTCAACGATGTTTGCACCAATTGACTTTGACGAGCGCCTGATCTGACTCCCTTCTTCAAACATTTCGAACTTGGGAAACTCATCCAAGCTGACCTTATGAACCTCAACAGCAAGCTTCAGAGCCATCTTGTAAATATCCAAATCTTCATAACTCTGCCGGCCATTCGTCCTTGCCATCCAGATTGTCCCCCCTCATAACAGTTATCCCATCCTAAACATGGATAACTCTCTATCATTTTTCCCAGTCCCTAACATGTGACATACGACATACAACAATGTCTTTAGTCTTTAGTCTTTGGTCTTTGACCTGCGACCTGCGACCTGCGACAGTCTGTTGAACCTGTGACGTGCGACATGTGGCCTGTGACGGGGTTTCTCACAGAAACCCCCTCACAATAATAACCGCCAGCGAACAGGCAGTGAATACAACCAGCCTGGTGTACTTCCCGCGCAGTTCACCGATCAGGACCTCGTAGCTGAAGAAGAACATCACGGCCTTGGCGGACACGTATGTCAGTCTCTGGTGTTCGCCGTAAATGCCTGATATAAAAGGGGCAACTATCGCTATGAATACTATCAGGAAGTCCATCGGCGTCACCTTGAAGCCGCTCCGGCGCCGCGTCAACCTCAGGGTCATGATGACGAAGAACGTGAGCACCACGAAGGTCAGGTTGTATCCCCACATCATGGGTTTCATGACGAGTCCGTGCACGGGATCGGTACTGAAGAAAACTATCAACGGAACCGTTATGTATAGATCGGCCATAAGGAACCACTTGAGCCAGCTCTTCCTCACGAGCATACAGAGGATAGTGAGAAAAAGAAGGGCCGCCGCGATACACGAGAAGTACCTGGGGATGCTCACCGGGATGAGTGTCGTGGCAAAAAGAAGCGTCGGTACGCCGTACTCGACTACCTGAAAGGAAAAGACGATCCACACACCCTTCTTCTTGATCTTCTTCAGTTTGCCTTTGATGTGCTTATCCACGAAGGTGAAGCGCTTCATCTTCCACCGGGTGATCTCGGCGGTAAAGAAGCCTATGATGACGACATCCACGAAGATGCCGTAACCGATCAGCAATGCCCAATCGGAATAGTACCTGAACACAAAGGCGGAAACAACGAGGAGCGCCTGGAGAAGATAGATGATGAAAACCGCTTCGGTGTGAGAAAGGCCGATGCGGATCAGCTTGTGGTGAAAATGGTTCTTGTCGGCCGCAAAGGGTGATCTACCCGCGCCGATGCGCTCGAGCATGACGACGGCCGTATCCAGAACGGGGAAGCCGAAGATGATGAGAGGCAGAAAAGGGCTCAATCCCGTAACTCGCTGGGTCAATGCTATCGTCGTCACAACCAGCGAGAAGCCCAGGAACTGGCTGCCCGTATCCCCCATGAAGACGGAAGCAGGGAAAGTATTGTACTTGAGAAAACCGAATATAGCCCCCACGACGGCGACAGCAAGGAGCGCAGTCACAGTGTCGCCGCCCAGGTACGCAATATACCCCGTACAGCAGAAACTGAGAATGCAGATGCCGCCGGCCAGACCGTCGAGACCGTCCGCGAGATTTATGGCGTTCGTCACCCCCACGATAACGATGACGGTCAAAGGTATCGCAATCCATGGCGTCAGCAGACCGACACCGGGGGAAAGAACACCCAGGTTCCGGATCTGGACATCCCCCAGCACCACAACGGCGAGAGCGGCCAGGAACTGGCCCGCAAACTTATAGCGGTACGACAGATCCACAAAATCATCGATAAGCCCAAAAACCACAATAATCCCGGCTCCGATGATATAGGCGCTCAGCATCGAGCTCTCATGCGCCCACAGCAACATGGAACTGAACACCGCAACCGCCATGGCGATCCCTCCCGTCCTCGGAACAGGGACAGCATGAACCTTCCTTCTCCCCGGCATATCATACTTCCCGACCCTCTCCGCCGCCTTAATGGTAACGGGGATGAGAACGATGGTAACCAGGAGAGTTAGTAAGAGGGTGGACAGGTAGAGGATCATAGGGAAATGTTCCGGGTTGCGGGTTCCGGGTTGCGGGTTGAAAAAACGAAGAACTGTTGCGAGATACTCACAGCTTGCCGCTCGTAGCAAGTAGCCCGGGACTCGCAGCTGCCCTTATTACTTCTCAATTCTTCCAGTGTTTCTCCACGTAATCGATGAACCTGTTTATCTTGCCGCCAAGCTCCTCGTATGAATCGACCAGAGATCCTGCTTCATTTTTCAAACCTTCATATATATCCTTGATAAGGTTCAAATGTGAAATGCTTTCGTCACAAGAAGCGTGGGCAAAAACGAGGAATCTTATGAACTCCGCTTTGTATCTCTTCCGTCCATAGCCCTCTGCGATACAAGAAACGATTCCCTTGCTCGACCGCCTCAGTTGTCCGCCTTCCTCATACAATTCATGTGTTGGGAGCTTCAAGGAAAACCCATGGACCTCAACCGCGAGCGCATACGAGAGTTGGTATATCTCCAGGTCTTTATATGTCTTGGGCATAATATCCTCTCAGGTTGTGACCCGTAACTCGCAACGCGTAACTCGCAACAATCTTTTAATCAGGCAAAAATTCCTCCAGCACCGGCTGTATTTCGGTTACGAACTTCTGCAGGCGCTGGTCGGCGTCTTTTTGGGTTTCCGCGGGGTAGATGGGGGTTATGGCACGTACGAGGGCGCCGTCGGTTCTGCGCCGGGTCACGGCGTCCCAGAAATTATACAGTTTGATCTGGTAAAGGCTCGTTGCAACCCTCCCGCGCATGGGGAACCAGTAGTAGATCAGCTCTGTTGTCCCTCCCTTTTCCATGAAAGCGCGGCTAACGGTCATCGGCGAACGAGCGACACCCATGGGCACTTTCGTGGTGCCCGCTTCACGAAACTCCCAGCCGGCGCTTGGCAGGCACGTTTCAGGCGAGTGGATCGACTCGCCCTTGCGCTGGTCCTCGTAGTAGGCCGCGTAGAAGTTGACGATCCGGCCGCTCCTGTCGTGATAATTGACACTGACATAGTCGTCGAGCTTCAAAGCCTCTATGACCTGCCTGTCGATGACGTCTCGAGCGCCCCTCCAATCGTTTACTATCATCGGAAACTGACTGAAGGATTTTCTTGCAGGAGTCTTTTCCCGGAGTTCCATCGTATTTGTCGCAGCAAAAACACAAAGCAGAAGAATCACCGCGATCACGAAACGTGGCTGGAACAAGGCTTCCTTGTATCCTCTCGGTACAACGGTCGACCTCATCCTCTGGCTCAGTTCCAGTATCCGGGGGGTAACATCCGCGACCTGCAACTTGAACCCCGTCTCTCTGGGGGGAAGCTTCTTCAAGATCAACACTATGGCATAGAACACCGGAAGGGCGAAAACGAAGATGAGTCCACCCGCGAATCCATGGAAGAACCCTTCTGCTATCTCTGCTCCGGCTACACGATAAAGCACGCCAGTCATGGCTATGCGGAAACTGTTGATGAACACCGCAAGAGGTACGGAGGACGCGAAAAGTACTATCCGTTTCCAGAAGTGCCCCATGAACCAATGGGCGAAAAGAAGACTGAGCACCATCAGGGGCACGAGGTACCTCAAGCCGCTGCAGGCGTCCACCACCTGAAGCTGGGTGAAGCCAAGGTCGATGATGTTCCCTTCCCTGAACGCCGACACCCCCCACAGATGGAGCATCCACACACCAAATTGTGAAGAAAGGAGTTTCAGTCCCAGGCCGACCCTCACGCAGATGAAGTCGGGAGGTGGGAACATGGCAAGCATCATGACAAGGGCAAACCATATGGTCCTCACCTTTTGCCATCCGAGGTGCAGCCAGACAATCCCCACCACCACAAGCCAGAAGGATATGTAAATGGTAAAGTACTCCGCTCCCAGTTCCCCCAGCCAGTACAGTATTATCCCGCCTGCGAAAAAGATGAATCCTTTCCAGGAAGGACTCGACGGGATCACGGCGAGCCTCTTTCTTTTTTCCCAGAGGAGAAAGACGACAAAGAACGGGACAAGATAGCAGTAGGAGAAGTCATCGTTGTTCCATTGGAGAACCAGTACGCTGAGGGCCGAGGAATAGGTCGCCCCTATGAGCAACGCATAGATCCCGGCCTTGATCCAGCTCACCGGTCTGATTGTTATGTCCCGAAACATCTTTAACATGTCTACCTCTGGGCTTCTCTGAGAAGATCGTCGGTGACAGATAGATTCATATTCGACGACCTTTGATCAGCACCTTCCATATCCTTTCGGCGGCATTGCCGTCCCATTTCGCGGGGATCTTCGCGCTCTTCGCCTTGGCAATACTCTTATCATACGCCGCGACTATCCTGTCTTTCTTCGTGCCCGCGAGAACATTGGTGCCTATCTTCACGGTGACGGGTCTTTCCGTATTCTCCCTGATCGTCACACAGGGAATCCTCAAGGCTGTCGTCTCTTCCTGCAATCCCCCACTATCCGTGAGCACCACCTGGGCGTCCTTCCACAGGAAAAGCGACTCCTGAAAACCGAGGGGAGGCAGGAGGATAACGCTCTCTGAAAGCTTGATCTTGTGCTGCTTCATCATCTTTGTCGTTCGCGGATGAACCGGGAAGAATACGGGGCGCTTTCGGCCGATCTCTTTCAGCGCCTCCGCGATCTCCGAGAACGTCCTTCGATCATCGACGTTCGACGGCCTGTGCAGTGTCAGGAACGCGTACGTCCTGTATCGCTCTTTTAATTCATGCGCCGGGAAGACGGATGGATCCATCTTCGTGAGAAGCCTCTTCTGATAAAGGAGGTTATCTATCATGACGTGACCGACAAAATGGATTCTTTTTTTGGGTTTCCCCTCCTTCACCAGGTTCTGAACGCCGCTCTCCTCAGTCACAAAAAAGTGATCCGAAATGGCGTCAGTCACCATCCTGTTGATCTCTTCAGGCATGGTAAGGTCATAGCTCCTCAAACCGGCCTCCACATGGGCAACCTCTATCCACATCTTCTTTGCCACAATGCTGCAGGCAAGGGTAGAATTGACATCGCCAACCACCATGACAACATCGGGTCTTTCCTTTTCACATATCTTTTCGAACGCAACCATGATCTTCGCGGTTTGCCGCGCGTGCGAACCTGAGCCGGCATTGAGGTGAAAGGCTGGCTCAGGTATGCCCAGATCATCAAAAAAAGTCTGGGACATCTCATGGTCATAGTGTTGTCCGGTATGTACGATCTTGCACTCCACGTCCGCGTATTCCCTGGCCGCACGGAATATAGGAGCGATCTTCATGAAATTGGGTCGAGCTCCACCAACAAGGAAGACTTTCACGCTTCTTTCCCTCCTGCCCCCCGCCTGTCTTTAACATCGAGAAGCATCTGAAGATATGTATCCGCCAGCCTTCCCCGACTATAGTTCTCCATTGCGAATGTCCTCCCGTTCTCGCCAAGCATACGAGCAAAGTCCTTATTTCGATACAGCCTCATAACGGCTTGTGCCAATTCTTCGTGGTTTTCCGGCTCTATGGGAATACCGCACTTCCCCTCGTCTATAACCGCTTTGCTCTCCCCTTCGACACCCAGTATGATTGGGCGCTTCATGGCCATTGCCTCGAAGATCTTGGACGGAAGGACTGTTTTAAAAAGGTCATCCTTCTTCAGAAGCACCAGGCTTGCATCCGAAGCAGCCAGGAACGCGGGCATCTTCTCCTTTGGCTGTTGACCGAGCATGAGGACGTTGCCGAGCCCAAGCCTGTCCTTCTCCCGTATCAGAGTGTTGCGTTCGGCGCCATCCCCCACAAGGAGAAAGAGAATATCCTTCTCTCCCTCGAGAAGCTTGGCCGCCCTGAGAACGGTATCGAGGGCGTGCGCCATACCGTGGGTACCGATATAGGACGGCACGAACTTGCCGTCCAGTCCGAACTCCTTCGCCACAGGGTTGTCTTTTGGCAGCGGCTCGAACATTTCCAGATCGGCGCCATTGGTGATAATCGAGATTCGGTCCGCCGCGGCACCCTTCTTCATGATATGGTCCTTGAACGCCCGCGTGACAGGAACGATGCGGTCCGCTTTCCGATAGAGGAGTCCCTCCAGCCATTCCAGAAACGCAATCACTTGTTTCTGTCGGATGGCTCCTACCGAGACGATCGATTCCGGCCAGAGATCGCGGATCTCCAACACCCAGGGTTTTCGCTTCGATCTCGCCACAAGAAGTCCTGCCATGCCGCAAAAGAACTGTGGTGACGTCGAGACAACGATGTCGGCCTTCTTCACCAAGGGGGCAAAGAGGGTGGATGTCGCCATGTAGGAGACATAGTTCGCAATTCGTTTCAAAAAGCCTTTATTGGCACTGAGATAGGTAAATACCCGCAGTATCTGTATACCGTCCTTCTCGTCCCACTGGTACGGACGCATCCTATATCCGGGGTAGATCACACCCTGTGGGTGACTGGGGAAACACGTGATAACCGTAACCTGGTGTCCCGATTTCACCCAGCGCTTCGCGTTCTCATACGTGCGGGACGCGGGAGCGTTCACCTCAGGCGGAAAGTAGTGTGTCAGAAAGAGTATGTGCACCGTTCGCTATCCTGATGTATTGATCCGCCAACCACAGCGGAAGGGAAGCTCTATTTTCGCATACCTTGCCTGGAGTACCGTGCAAGGTACTACCTTGCCGAATTCCGGGCAGTACCAACCTTCACGTTTTTCCACTGGACCTCCATCACACAATGAGACCGCGGCGATAGCCTCTCCGTCGTGAACGATGGCCACGGTTTCCCCGCGTGTCTCCGCGAAAAGTTCCGGGTTGATGTGGAGACTGATCTCTATCGAGTGCCTGCCCACACCTTCCACGATGTCTTCGATGAGAATCTCTTTGCCCGCCCAGATGAAGCTGCGTGTGTGGATCGGCTTTCCCGGAAGGCGACGGTATCCGTCGTGCGCTCCGCGAAAGGCAATCTGTCCATCTTTCTCTTCCGCGAGTGTTGCGTACAGCGGGTATGCCCGTCTCGCGCACCTGTGCGAGGACCATACTTCCGACTGGTTTTCTCCGTCCACGGCAAGCGTGTTATGCCCTGCATTTCCCCGGTTGTACTGCCTGACCGAACCATCTTCATAGCTGGAACAGCCGGAATCAACAATGACCCTCTTTCCATTCAAAGAGAGTTCAAAGCTCAGAGTATCACAATGCGAGTGACCCGGTTGGTAATCGGGTCCGATATTACCACAGTCGATTATGAGCCTATCGTCCCTTTCAGGGGAGATCACGTAATATCCCGTTTCGGGAAAAGACCAACTGCGTCCCGACGGCGCCTCGGGAGCGATATTCATTATCCTCCCGTAGTAGTCCAGAAGGTCCTGCGGTTCCGCCTCTATTCCAAACGCCGAATCATTGAACAGGGCTAACTGTCCATCCGGATGGACAATACCGCACAGGAAATGCGCCATCCGCGAGACCGTCTCTCTCAGAACCAACACAATTTCCTTTGACTCTTTCTCATCATGATGACTCCAGATATTCAGGAGATCGAGGCAATCCTCGAAGATCATCGCGTGATACATGGGGCTTCTTTCAAAGTGACCGCCATCGGAAAGCACTTGCTCCGGCAGTTCTCTTTTTAAGAGCGCAAGACCCTTTTCAAACCACCTACGGGCATCGGAACCGGAAAAAAAGAGTCCTGCGAACGCAAGGGCCTTTGCATTCTTAAAAAGGTGATTGGCAAGCAGGTGGAACTCGAGGTCCTTTTCAAGCCAGAGAATCTGTTCATAGAGCGCCCCTGCGATCTTCCCCGCATCACTTCGCCCGACCATCTCTTCACCCAGGTATTTCATCCAGTTTACCGTCCGAAGAGAAATGGGGTACGGGTCCCAGGAATCAGGAGTGCCGGGCGGGTTCTGTTCGATCCAGTCACACATGATCGCAACTCCCAATCCGGTCGGCAACCCTTCGTTTGTTTCCAAGTAGTCGAAATAGTTCAGATTGTATCTCCAGAGCCTTCCCGCGCCGGGAACGGACCAGTCTATATCATTCCCGAAGTCCCTGGTCTCGTTAAGAAAGGTGAAACGCCTCTTCTCAATGTCCGCACTGGCGAATTGCTTTCGCGTCACAAAAGGGGTTGTTGTCCGCAACGGCCGCCACATGACCTTCCCGGGACCGCCGGACGCTCCTGTCCTCCTAAGGAATCCGAGGCCCCTGTGCTGCACTTCCCTTTTCAGACGATGTATCACCTGTGCCGGTTTGAGATACCGTATCGTGCGCAAGGTCCTCATGATGTGACCTTCAGTCACCAGCAAGGATGTCCCGGATCTTGTCGCTGACAAACACAGTCGTTCCCGTGTTCAAAGCCTCGTGGACAGCGAATGTGACAAGGGTCGATTCTACGATTTCCCGGAAGGGGATTGGAGGGGCGCCTCCCGAGAGGATTGCGCTTGTGAACGCCGCAAGTTCTTCATCGAAACCCTTTTCCTGCTTTCCGCCGGACCGGACCTTCTTCGCTCCGTATGTCTCAAAAGAGCGAAAGTCGTCTATGACGATCGTCTCTCCATCAAAGGCGAGTTCTATCTTCTCTTTTGGATAGTCTTTGCCACCCAGCGCGTAATAGAGAATATGTCCGAGGGAACCGTCCTCGTAAGCTATTGTTATCGAGACGGAATCCCGGTTTGTCTGCCTTACATCGGCCGAACCGATACATGCCGCCTGAACAGCCTTCGCCGGCGCGCCAACCAGAAACCTGAGCATATCCACGAAGTGGCAGGATTCCCCAATGATCCGGCCGGCGCCCTCGACAGGGTCCTGCACCCAGGAGTCCCTGGGAATGAAGCCGGCGTTCACCCGGTAGGACGCAACAAGAGGCGACGACCTCCCGGACAGCGCAGACTTCGCCTGCCTCGCGAAGGGAGAAAAACGTCGGTTGAAGCCGGTCATGAGAATCTTGTTCGTCGTCATCGCCTGATAGGTCCTGACGATTTCCCGGAGTTCCATCTCATTCGTACAGAGAGGCTTCTCCACATAGACGTGCTTGCCAGCGTCGAGGGCTCGCCTCGCCAGGGGCCCGTGCAGGTTGTGTCTGGTGGCTATCAGCACGGCATTGATGTTGTCGTCCTGAATGAGAGTATCCGTGCTTTCGGCACAGTACTCAAACCCGAACTTGTGCGCGACGGACTTGGCCGAGGCGCCACCGGCAGTGGCAACGCCCTTCAGGCTCACGCTGTTCATTGACTTGAGCCTCGGCAACAGCACGCCTGTGGCAAAATTGCCCGCACCCGCGACACCGAGGGCGACAATGCTCTCCGCCACTCCAGGCTTCGCATGCCCGATGACGATGCGTTCGGGTTCAGGCGCTGCCTCATACCGGAGAATAACACCCAGAGAAGGCTCCTTGCCTCCCGTTATCATCGAATATGCGTCGATGGCGTTCTCGAATGAATACCTGTGGCTGATGAGCGAACGAACGTCTATCTTCCGCCCCGCGACCAGTTCCAGAAAAGCTTCCATGTTTCTCTGCTCAGTCCAGCGCACGTAAGCAACGGGATAGTCGTGCCCACGTTCTTCGTATTCAACGTCATAACGTCCCGGTCCGTAGGACATGGACAGTCTCAAATCAAGCTCTTTGCGATAGTAGATGTCACGCGGCACGTCGAGTCCGACCAACCCTACGGCGACAACCCTGCCTTTCAAACGCGTGATCTCCCCCGCAAGTTCCACCAGTTCGCTCCCCTTTGCTGAAGCCGCTATGATGACCGCATCCGCTCCGACACCTCGGGTGAAACTGAGGGCGTTGCGTGCAACATCACCGGTCAGGCACGCCTCATCCGCTCCGAGGCTGCGGGCTTTCTCTATCCTCGACTCATCGATGTCACAACCGATAATCCTGCAACCATGGGCCTTACACAACTGCACGGTAAGCTGACCGAGCAGTCCGAGGCCCATAACGCACACATTCTCCCCAAGGGTAAGGGTTGCCTGCCTTACTCCCTGAAGCGCAATTGCGCCAACCGTGGCGAAGGCAGACTCTTCGAAGGAAAGGTATTCAGCCGATGAGCCATCCCGTTCATGTGGGATGTGAACGCAGAGGTTCTGTGGAATTACGTTAAATTCCGCGTGGGTGGCGTAGTTGGCCCCGCCACAGGCAACGTGGTCCCCCACCTGGAAATTATCAACACCGTCACCAACCCGTCTGACAACTCCCGCGCATGAATACCCGAGCGGTATGGGGTTATCCAGTTTACTCTGTACCTTCCTGAAGGTGGCAAGAAGGCCCTCTCTCTTAACGGTATCGAGAACCTTTCTGACAAGATCCGGTCTGGCCTTCGCCTTGCCGAGGAGTGACATTTTCGCCAGTTCAACGATCATCTTCTCCGTACCGGCGGAAATAACTGATGCCTTTGTTTCGACAAGCACTGTGCCCGGAGATACAGCCGGGCCGGGAACCTCTTCCAGTTTCATTTCGCCTGTCTTGTACGATTGAATGATCTGCTTCATAGTATCACCATACCTGTCATGTCCGTTCAAGGTCCTGCACCAGAAAGATGGCTTTGCCCCTTTCGCTTCTGACGATCTCCTTCTCGTCTTCCACAAGAATGTACTGAACTTCAAAATCCCGCAGTTTTTCGGAAAGCTCGCCTCTCAACATACCGACGATCTCATCTTCGGAATACCTGCACGTTCTCCTGGGCAACACCTTGATAACCAGCTTTCCATACACCTCTTGATAAAGCTGATAGAACAGGATCTCCTGTTGCGCGGGCCCATGGACGTTCAGCGAAGTTGTAGGGATCTTCTTCTCCCTGTCGACGTAGATGAAATCCTTACCCCATCTCCCGTAAAGATCTGTAATGACCATCTTCCCGTTTCGGTCCTCAATGCGACCGTAGTCTCCTGTCCTGTATTTTATCAAGGGAAGCGCCCTGTTCACAAATGTGGTACCGCAAATCTCCCCGAAACCGTTCTCAGCTTGATGAAGGGAAGGATATCCGTAGGAAGTCAACACAGCGAAGGCACCTTCGGATGCAAGATCGGCGGCAAGAACAACTTTCTCACTCTGTCCGTACCACGAAAGAACGGGGCACTCGAAGAACCTGCTTATCTCCTTTTTCTCATCGACGCTCGCGCCCTCGCTTCCCAGCATCACTCCTTTGACGTGCCAGTTCAGACCATGCAGTTTCAGGTAATTCATCAGCTCTCTGACCAGAGATGGGTACCCGTGTATGTAGTCTATCCTATAATTGTCCACACAGCCGAATACGGCCGGGAAGTTGTGTGCCGTGACCTTGAACATATCGACAACAAGTTCATTGTAAATAGGGTTGTACTCGATGAACTTCGTACCCTTGAGGGTCTTTCCTCTCAGTGTAAGCTTTGTGTTCTTCGACCTGACGTAACCTATATGTTTCCAAATATACAGCATATGGGCCCACTCGATGGCATAACTCTCGTTGGAGAGTGTGATCGTGGTGGGATGCCGCCCCGTGCCCCCAGTTGTGGCCGTATACGAATTCATCCTGTTGAACTGTCTCGAGGAATACTGACCGAGTTCCTTCACCAGGTCATCTGTCGAAACGGGCGGGAGCTCGTCATAGACCTTGAAAGTCTCGTCCTTTCGGAAACCAGTCGGCACCAATCGACTCCAGAATACCGTGTTGTCCCTGGCGTAGTTGAGAGCCGCAAAAAGCCTTTCGATGACAGCCGAGCTGTCGGTTTCAATGGCGCTATAGTTCTTTCCGAATTGCGATCCAAACAGAATGTTGTCCGGCACGTACTTTAGGAAAGATACAAACTCCTTCGGCAACCGGTCATATAGATTCTTGATGAAACCGAGCATGAAACCCCAATTCAGTAATACCCGGCAGTGCTCCGTGAACCTGATAAGCGCCGGCCCTGACAGTTCAATTCCTAGTCCTGGCGAGAAGGTTCATCCAGCCAAAGTGCGGCCTGAATCCGCCCCCAACGGCCGGAGCAATGTCAGACAGCCTGATGGTCTTTCCCATCCTGTCATCCAGGACTTCGATGTCTTGAAGTCGCTTTGCACTGATCGGCCATCGGTGATCCCGGAAAGCTTCGCGCACGACGGGCAGGTCATCGGGTCTAAAACCCATGAGTTTGGAGACCACCGCGTCGACCTCTGCGGGATCGTCGCCCGCCACGATCACCCCCGAATCAACAGGATCAGGGCATAACGGCCCATTGCCTTCACCACCGACTATGCCGTCGACAATGGCAAAATAATTCCTGGGAAAAGGCTCAGCACGCAAGGTGCCATCAGGATTCCCGTAAATGAGGGCACGGTTCAGGTCAAGGGCCATTCTCCAGCACGTGTCATTGCCCGCCCAGTTGCCGCTGCGTATGGTCGTTTCACTGTCTCCGAGCACCGCCTTGCCCACGGCTCGGGCTCTGCGAAAAATGAACGTTCCCAGAACGGGAAATTTCAGGGCAAGTCTCTGACCGCCCTTTTTCAGAAGCTTTTCAACGCCGCGGACACGCCTCGCGTCCGGAAACTCGTCGCCCCCCTTCGATGGTCCTCCTTCAGTATGATGTGGAAGCCAATTCTTGTCACCGTTAATTCCGACAAGGTTCTTCAGGCAACAGGTGATCCCTGTCTTTTTGTGCGTCTTCATCTTGGGCAGGTTGATGAACAGATCGCAGTTCATCGCCGTTCCGGCAATCAGATACTCCTGAACCCTTCCCGAATGGTGCGCGTTGACAATGTTGGAATCGTAATCAGCCCCGTAATAGCTGCCTTCTCCCGGGTGTCCATAGAAGAGGCTCTCTTCCCCAAGATCAACTCTCACGTATCCGGCAGGGTCAAGCTCACCCTCTCTGCGCTCCACGACAACACCATCCTTGACCTTCCAGATCTCTCTTCTCAGGTCCAGGAGTTCTATAACGAGACCGGGCCATTTGTTTCTTTTCTTTTCCAGTTGGTCTTTCAGACCGCCTCTTTCGATTATCCTGCCAAAATCAGCCTGGCTCTGGGGCGCATCGCATATGATGACGGTTCCGGAACCTTCCATCCTCTCGGCGAGGACCTCGACCACGATCAGGATAATCGATGGGTGCGTGATAACAGGTTCCCATACATGCGGCTGCACTTCGTGTGACTCCTGGACCCAATTCGGCTTGAGAACTACCGTTTTCGCCTTGAGAGAACCGATACCTGCTTCCGAAAGATACGCGGAGAGAACGTCTTCAACGAAGCTGTGAATCGCCGGTGTGTCGTCATAAGATCGTATCGCCCGAATCCTGGATATCATTTCAGCAACGACTCGCACACATCGATATACATTCCTGCCTTCCTTGGCGGCGAGGGAAGGTCAGCCACTATGACTTTTCCACGTTCTACCAGCCTTTCCATCAAGGACGTGTTGTCATGGAGGTCAATTAGTCGTTGACCCGCCGACCGCGCGTTGAGGGGTTCAAAGTACAGCGCGGCATCTTTACACACGCTATGGGCAAAGGGCAGGTCCGTTGTTATTATGGGAACCCCTGTCTTCATGGCTTCTGGATAATTCGCCGAAAAACACTCCAGGACCGAGGGCAGGAGCATCGCATCCGCCCCCTCGTAAAAGAAAGGAGCCATCTGGGGCTGAACGACCCCAACGGTGCACACATTGTCGCCGACGCCCAACCTCTGCGCTGACATGGCAAGCAACCGCCATGCGGAAGAGTCCGGGTCCAAGGGCAGGTAGAATCTTGGTTTTGATCCACCGAGACGACCCCTGATCACTGCAGCAATCTCGGGGATGATTTCAAGGTTCTTATGTCTGTAATACTGCGACAACGTGACTACTCTGAATTCATTCTTCTCTTTTGGCGGCATGATTGGATTATGGCCATCCGAACTCGCCCTCTGATCAAAGAATGCCTGCCCGCAATTGTTCGGTATTACTGAGACAGCCGTGAAAGGATATAGAGATTTGATAGCCTGTGCCACGGCATTTGTTTCAACAATCAGCGCCCTTGTATCACCCAGAAAAAGAGCCTTTTTCTTGTAAAGGGTTTGCAGCTTGAAAAAAAGTCGTCTCTTGGAATCCAACAGATACCAGGCATACATGTTTGATGTAAAGAGCCACGGATCCGCAAAACCGCAGACATGAGCCGCCTTCGGCTTCCAGTATGAAGGGCCGAAAATGGTCAGGACAACGTCAGGACGAAATGCTCTTTCGATCTCCCTCAACAAAGCTCTGCTTTTTCTTCCCGAGAAGGGACGGGCCGGACTCACAGGAATCACCGTTCTGTCAATTTCAGCAGGCAGGATATCGGAAAGCTCCCGTGACGTGACGTACCTGATGATGTGACCTCGAGGAGCTCTCGCGAGTTCCACGATCAACGAACGGCCGACATTGAGGCCGCCCCCGATCACGAGAGTGGTACCGTTAACAAGGATTTTCATGCCAGTCCGAGGTAAGGGATGGAATCATTTCGATACAGCATTTTCGTACGCTTCGGCGAAAGTCCGGGCGTTTCTCTCCGGTGAATGGGCAAAGGCCTCCCTGCAGGCACTTTCACCTATCCGCTCACGGAGACCTTTATCCGACAGAAGGAGCTTCAAGTGAGCAGCCAGTTCCTCATCGCTCCCGGACGTAAAGAGGAAACCGGTTTCTCCCGTCTTGATCCTGTCAACCCCACACCCTACATTGCTCGACGAGCACACCGGCTTTCCCATGAGCATCCCCTCGTGAACCACTATACCCCATGGGTCCGCCAATGACGGGACTACCACAATATGAGAGTTGTTCAGAAGGAATGCATGATCCGTCATTTGTCTGAAACCAACAAAGAGACAATTTTCTCCCAAACCGGTCTGAGCCGCCAAATCCTCGAGATTGGCCCGGAGAGGACCGTTTCCTTCAACCACCAACACGTAGTTATTCTCCGACGGTTCCAGACGTTTCAACGCCCGCAACAGGACATGGAGGCCCTTTCTCTCGATGAGCCTGCCGCTGAAGAGTATCACGGCCTTACCGCTCTCAGCAATCGGGAGAAGATCGGGCGAGGGCCGTTCGGCGGATAACCTCGTAAGACGCCTGGCGTCTATGACATAGGGAAAATCATAGATCTTCTCCACCGGACAGCCGGAAAGGAGAGCCGACTCCCGACCCATCCTTCCGCAAACCAACAGACCTGAAGCATGGCGGAATACGAAGCGTCTCAGGCAATTCCTCATGGGCAGGGCTGCCTGGAAACGGGGTCTTCCCGTATTGAACTGATCGACCTGCATGAAAAAAGGTATCGCTACGATCCTGCACAAAAGCATCGCGGTTATATAAGGCAATCCCTGATAACCGGAGATCAACAAGGTGTCCGGTCTTCGTCCCAGAATTGTGGCGCCCACCTTCAGTGCAGCGAATACCTGCCCACACAGGCCCTTTCCCTTCACCTCCTCGTACTTGAAGCGGGAAGGGGGGAAATCCTTGAAATCGTGCCCTCCGTCCGCTGCCCAGTCCTTTGAGGCAGCGTAGAAGACAGACAACTGCCAACCGGGAAGGTCGGCAATGGCGTTGTAGAGATCCGTCTTATATGGGGCGGGTTCTCTCGATATGGCGAAAAGACGACGGGTTTTGCGTGTCATTGGGCTGCGCCGTGCTTGTGTCGGGAGGTCCTGACATCGATGACCTGCCGATAGAAATCGACTGTCTGCCGGGCAATGTGGGTCCAGTTGAACCTGGTTTCTCTTTCAAACGCTATGCGCTTGATGATTTCCTGCCTCATGGTAGTATCCCGCAGCAAACGAATAATCGCCTGTGCGAGAGCACCGGGGTCCTTCGGGGGTACCACAATACCATTCTTCTCATGGGTTACAACGTCCGGCAATCCGCCTACACCCGTGACAACGGCCGGCAGGCCGAAGGAAAACCCCAATTGAAGGACACCGCTCTGCGACGCCTCTATGTACGGCAGAACGAGGACGTCGGCCCACTGAAACAGGGCACGAACATCGTCGTCGGACTGTCGCGACAATCTCATTTCTATGTTCTGGCCGGGTTGGACAAGGCTCCTGTAGTAATCCTGCTCCATGGTATGGCCAGCAATGATGAATTTCGCCTGGGGAATTGCTTCCCGGACGAGGGGCTCGCTGCGCACGAGATACTCGATGCCCTTCCACGCGTTGACGTTCCCGAACAGAAGGACGCCGAAGTTCCTGGGGTCGGCGCTTGCGAGACCCGACCCGTATCGAGTGATCAAACCATGGTCAAGGCTCGTAATCGTCTTGTCCCGAGGATAGCGGTCGATGGCCGTTTTCAGCAGCACATCACCGTGCACAATGATACCCGCAGAATTCCTTGCACCATAATCAATAAATCGCTGGGGTGAAGAAGGCGCTGAGAGTTTCCCAACAGGGTGCTTTGTGATATCGTGAACCGTGATGATAAAGGGAATTCGGCGGAACATCTTGACAAGGGCCAGTTCCCAAACCACCCCACTCTGAAGATGGACGATATCGGGCTTCTCTCTGCTTATGTATCGGGCCACATTTAGCAGGCTGGCCAGGTTAAACAGATTCCCGACACGGGGAGCACCCGACCTGAAGACCTTCACCTCCCGGACCAGACACTCCCGGCACCATTCGTCACTCTCAGACACCACGAGGTGGGTTTCGGCAAAGGTGGACATTCCATTCACGAGTCCTATGACATAATCCACAAAGCCTCGTGTGATGTGTATTACCTTCACCGAACCTTCACCTGCCCCGTACTGACGATCTCTTTGAACCGGGCGATCAGGAAAACAGACATTCCCCAGAATACTTGCTGCATAGAACCTCTACTTGTCAGGTTCTCTTCAAGGAATCCCTCGGCAAAGAGAACGACCAGCAAGATCACGGGAAGAACGAGAATCCCCTTCATATCCTGAGAAATCCTTCTGCTGAAAAGCATTGTAAGCCCATGCCCAATCGAAATGCAGTATATGGCCAGCACGAGAAGAACGCTCGGCAAACCTGTCTGCATCCATATGCCAAGATAGGCATTATGCGTATTGATGGTTGTCAGCATCATTCCGTAAAGAGCTGAGTATGTGGGCACGAGAAGTTCCTTGGCAAGTCCGTAACCCACAAATGGTTTAGAGCTGATGTATTGCCAGGAAAGCTTCCACAGTTCATAGCGGTCCTTAGACCCGAATGTCGTCAACCTTTCTCCAAGATAACCGACCGTCTCTGATTCATGGAATGAAAGGAAGGTAAAGACAACCAACACCCCCACTCCCAGAAGGGTCAACGCGGCGACCCTCATTCTGCGTTCAACCGCAAAAAGCGGGGACGCAAGTATCAAGGCGGCAAGCGAGTTTCGGGTACCCGAGAGGAAGAGAAGCGAAAAACCTATGAGAACCAGTGACCAGAGTCCGACCTTTCTCGCAAAACTCCTTTCTCTCATGGCAAACCAGACCATGGGTATGAACAAAAGAGCGTAGGTGTTTGCGAAGTTCGTAGGGAACACGAACACTGACCGGAATCTGCCAGCCAGGAAAGGTTGCCCCACAAGGGCAAAGGAGAATAGATGAAACACGGTCAGGCACACACCGGCCCATCCGAGCATGGTACAAATGTTTTCTATGTCCCGATAATCACCGTAGATACTCTTGAATCCAAAGAACATGCCTATCAGAACCGCCATTTGTATCGGCAACATCATGAAGGATGAAATATCGGATCCAACAAAAAGAACGTTGAATATCATCCACAGGAGGTAGGCGCTCCCCAGCACCTGTGTACTATCGAGACCTTCTCTAAAACGCTTTCCAAGCTCTACAGCTCCGAGCGAGATAAGCACGATTATGGACACGTATCTCACAAAGAAAGCAATCTCATTGACACCGCGCAAGAGTACTTCCGAGAAGACGTAGCTTATGGTTAAGAGAACCATAAAGAGCATCTTCTTATTCACCAGGATATAAGACCAGATGGTGACGGCAGCGACAGAACCGAGAATGAGGAATGGAGATATTGCCGTCGACCATACTGCGATCAACTTGGCTTTGGGACTGATCAAAGAAAGGGCTTTCGCTGGATCTTCAGCAACTACATAGATCCACACCCACGCAACAAGGACGATGAACAAGCTCAAGAGCGCAACAGGTATCGCGCTGACTTGTCTTCTCTTCTTCGCAGGAGACAGTTCTTCCTGCTGCCGGTCAGGTATTCTCGTGTTCATGGTGGCTGGTATAACCACTCCTTTTTTCCCTCCAAAGCAGATAGAACCCGACTGCGGACCCTGCCGCATAAGCTCCATTCATGCTCCACGCGGCACCCCTTGCCCCAAATCGAGGAACAAGTATGGAAAGCATCGCGACGGCAACTATCACCCCGGCCGCACTTATTGCTACCGCCTGGTACGGTCGTTTCATCGCTATGTTTACGACCGAGAGGGCGGCCCAAGACCCGCTGAAGACAATCCCAACACAGAGAATATTCAACACCGGTATGCTTTCCAGATATCGGGCGCCATAGAGTAAACGCAGGAAGTAGGGCGCAAATGCGTAGAGCAACAACGCCATCGCAACACAAATTGCAGAGGTGACAAGGATCAGATGGGTCACGGCTTTCCACAAACGCGCCTCTGCATGTGTGGATTCAGCGATATCGCGAAAATATACACGGCCGACCGCGCCGGGCAGGAACAGGACTGATTTTCCAAAGAGCGCTGCAAGGCCATAAACGGCGATCTCCTTCATGTCTCCTTTCAGCCTTTCCAAGGCAATTACATCAGCGCTTTGTATGAGCATCGACAAAACACCACTGAAAATCTGGATCTTTGAGAATCCGATCAGGTCTTTGGCCTTTCTTGTCTCCAAAGTCGTCTTTCTCAAGAACTCCGCGATGAACCACGCGCCAAGGACAAAGAGGATGGCATAAGCAAGTCCTCTTCCGACTATCCAGCCTGTTAGTGCCCATCGTGCCGAAAGCGGCGTGATTAACAATACTGGGATTACACCGCCGAGAACCAGCGATATGGCGAGTCTTCGATAGCTTCCAACAGCTTGAAGAAGAGATGTATAAACAATGGTCAACGAGACTGCCGGGAGAAATGGAACGGTCCAAAAGAAAGCGTCTCGAAGCCCTCCCGTCCACAATCCGCTGAACCGTATGATGAACTCCGCAATTACAGTAACGATTACGGAGATAAAGATGGCAAGGTAGCTGCCAGTCATAACGTAACCGGTCTTTTCCGCTCCGGATTTCGCGCCGGCGACATATGCGGAAACGCTGTCGTGAAGGCAAAAATGCCCAAACATTGTCAACAGGACCATGTAGGCAGAGACCGTCCTGGTAATACCAAAGTCTTCGACGGAAAGGTATCTTGCCAACAGAAGACTCAGCAGGGCAAGGAGAATTACCTGAATCCCCGACGCGCCGCCTATGGCTGTTATCCTTAGAAAATATCTGAACATTCTCTATTGCGTTCTCCGGCACAGTTCCAGACTCATAATATGCTCGATAATCTTCTGCCGCACAGCATCAAGATCGTCCCCCTTATATCCTCTGATGCTTTCAAGGTGCCTGCGCGCCTTCAAAACTACTTCCGATGAGCAGCGGTCCTGCCTGGACTCTGCGTTCCTTATCTTCTGCTCCAAGGTAGCTATGTAGCGCACGTCATCCACACCCTCTCGAAAACCCTCCCAGGCAATCGTATCTATCACACCGTCTACCGTCGGATATGTGAAACAGTGATCGCGGAACTCGACATGATCGAAATCGTTCCAGATCGACCCGAAGCCGTCTTGATACGCGTATGTCATGGCGCCATCATAGTCTCCCTGCCAAAGGTTCAAACCATAGTTCTTTCTGTATACCAGAGGGTTTTCGACGCCCACCTGGGGCCTGTTATAACTGAATATTCTATGACCGGCCCGATGGAACTTGTCCGCCTCTGTCTTCTTCGCCGGCTGACCATCAACAAACAGATCGATTTCCTTCCCGATCTGTTCAAAATGCCCGGGGGTCCAACCAGCGGTGAAGATCTTGACCCCTTTTCTCTGCAACCTTCTCCAGACATCTTTCTGCATCTGCAACAGTTCTGGAGGAGCTTCATCAATCCCGTAAACGTAAAGATCCGTCGCACCGTATGGCTTCATCAGCGTACGCATTGTGTCTGTCTGCGCGATATATCTGGAGACCGCCGTGGGATTGGCGGGTTCCTCCGTTCGGATTCCCAGGTAGTAAAGCGGCTGTCCTGTCATGCCGATCTCTTTACGCATGGACAAAACTTTCTTGAGAAGCACTTTGTTATCGAATTCTTGGTACACGGTGGGATTTCTCACGCCATGCTCCCACATGTTCCTCAATTCGGTCTTCATCTGTTGTTCATTCTTGAGTTCCGAGGATATGCTCCCTCTTCCCGGCGCCAACTTGCCTCGGTAGTAGAGACTATATTCAATCTTCGGCTTCTCCAGGGCGAAGGGCAGAACCTTCACCTGGAGGGATATCTCACCAATAAGCTTGCCTCCTGCTCTGATACGTATAGTGCCCCGGTAAACCCCGGGGTTCGCCTTCCCGGGAATACGGAACGTTACCCAAACCTGTTTGTTCTGGCCTGCGGGAAGATGGAAAGGTTGAAGGACCTGCGCGTCCTTGACCGGAAAGTCCCGTGGGTCATGAACAACACTCCTTTCCGAAGCAGGTGTCGGGCTGCCGATATCCACATATCTTTCGTTGCCGGAGAAAGAAAGCTTGATGCGGTTCGTTTGCCTGTCCCTGTCTACCTCAATAAGCCTGTCGTCATTCAAGAGCAGTTCCGGCACCAGAACCCGTTTGCTGTTTGCTCTGATATCGTTCCACGCCGTACCTCCTTGATACCACACCTTCACCAGTTTTATGTCGATATTCCCGGAGGGAATGCTATCGGCTCCGCTCTTTATCTCCGTTGCTTCAAACGAAAGGTTCTCAATATTCCTTTTGAGAGCCTTTACCACAAAACTCGCCGGCTCGAATTCTCCACGACATGCCTGCACCTGGATCGTTGTCGATGCTTTTCCCGGCAAAGAAGGGGTATCGGGTAGAATTCTCTGATCGCTGATGGGTTTCACAACATGTATGAGCAAATCTGCAATGGTCTGAGCCTTCGCGGTCGGAACAACAACCATCAGAGAGCCCATCAACAGAAACAACCACATGACAACCACGTAGGTTTGACGATTCATCTTCAATCTTCGACCGTCTCGGGCACCCTCATCCACGGTACACAAGCTTTCTGCCACCTCTGATCACGTTCCGTGTATCCACAATGGGAACACCTAACTCGGCAAGATCGATCCTCGAATATTCCTCGTGCGCGGTCACTATGAGAATCAGGTCATAGTTGCCAGCAACCTTCGCGGACCTCCTGCCAGCGAATCTTGCGAATTCGCGGGTCGGTCTGATGACAGGGATGTGCGGATCATTATAAGAAACCTTTGCGCCCAAGTCTTCGAGTTTTTCCATGAGGCGGTAAGCAGGGGATTCCCTGTCGTCATCGACATTCGCCTTGTACGATAGACCAAGAAGAAGGATTTTGGCGCCTTTGATGTGCTTTTCCACTTCATTGAGGGCTAAGACCACCTTCGACACCACATAGTCCGGCATTGCCGTGTTGATCTCGCCGGCGAGTTCTATGAAGCGTGTGGAAAGACCGTATTCCCTCGCTTTCCAGGTGAGGTAGAAGGGGTCTATCGGGATGCAGTGGCCGCCGAGGCCGGGGCCTGGGTAGAAGGCCTGGAATCCGAAGGGTTTTGTTTTTGCGGCGTCTATGGCTTCCCAGATGTCTATGCCCATCTTGTCGAAGAGGACCTTGAGTTCGTTGACGAGGGCTATGTTGACGCTGCGGTAGATGTTCTCGATCAGCTTTGTCGCCTCGGCGACGCGTGTCGAGGATACCGGGACTGTCTTGATGACGATGGTATCGTAGAGGGCCACCGCCGCCTTCAAGCACTTGTTCGTGAATCCGCCGACCACCTTCGGGATGGTCCCTGTCCGGTAGTCTTTGTTGTTGGGGTCTTCCCGTTCCGGCGAGAAGGCAAGGAAAAAATCCTTTCCCGCTTTGAGGCCCGTCTCTTCGAGCACGGTCCGCATATCCTGATCAGTAGTGCCCGGATATGTCGTGGACTCAAGGACGATGAGCTGGCCCTTCCGCAGGTGCCGGGCAATGGTCCGTGTCGTATTCATGACATAGGAGAGGTCCGGTTCCCTGTATTTCGTGAGCGGGGTTGGAACGCAGATGATGATGCAGTCCATATCCTTGAGGCGAGAGAAATCGTTCGTCGCGACGAATGAACCTTTCGCTGTGCCTGGCTTCTTCGCAGCCCTCTTCGCCTTCCCATTCCCCGGCTGCCCGGTGACGATGGGGGAGATGTCCACGTGCTGGATATACCCCTCGCCCTTGCGAAGCGCTTCCACCTTCTTCTTGTCGACATCGAATCCCGTGACGGCGAACCCGCTCTTGAAGAACTCGATCACGAGCGGCAGGCCGACGTAACCTAGACCGATAACACCGATCCTGGCTGACCGGTCAGCGATCTTCTTTATGAGTGTTTGGGACATGGGGGCTCCTGGGTGAAGACGGTTTCAGGTTTCAGGTCTCAGGCTGGAAACCATAGAAGACCTTTTCTGTTCTATGATATCTTCGACGTGCAACTTGCGACGTGCGGCAACTATCAAACGAGGTCCAGAACAGAATCTCGCTCGAAGTCTTGCCTCTTGAGGCCCGATCGCCTCAGCATAGAATCCGCATCTTGGCACTGCCCCTTCTGCGGGGCGTCCTCAAAATACAGTTCGACGGCCTCTTTGAGGTTGGCGATCGCCTCATCTATAGTTTCACCGAAGCTCGAAACGTCAACGTTGAGACACTGGGACACGAAATACTTGTTTTCCCTGCGCACAATGCGCTCTGTTTCTCTGGGCAGGCTACCGCCATTGACGTTGGTGTTCGCCATGGAGGAGGGGCTTGTCATCTTCATTGATGCTCCGTCAATCCTATGCAAATGGCCGGCCGCGGTGCCGGGTGGTGATCTGTGTTCTCTTGCGGGGGCGGGATTATGCTGGTCATGGTGAAAGGTGGGGGTCGAAAGGTACACCATCAGCGTAGCGCTAAGGTCTCGATATCACAAACAATACAACGTCTGCACCCAACTATCCCGCGGCCACCGCATCCCTGGAAAAACTGACTGCCCTTGCCTCCTTTTTGTGTAATGTTTTCAGATACATTACACCTATATTTGACATATTACTTAACATAGTGCACTTAAGTCAATACAGGATTTCTGAATAATTCTATATTAGAGATCAAAGCGAGGAGAAAAACGCGGGTTCATCCTCAAACGGGATATTATACACTATCTGACAGAAGTAATAAAGACGGTTTGAATCGCTTGAATGGCTTGAATCGCTTGAGAGTTAGGAGCTGGAGAAGACAACAGCGGCCGGATTCCGGGGCTTGCCGGAATCCGGCCGTGTTCGTGCGTCTTTCAGGGTGGTTATCATCCTTTCTCTTTCGTTGTCTGCGGGGCTTCGGGTTGGGGTGTTTCCGGGGTCCAGCCACCGCCGAGGGCCTTGTAGAGCCTTACCAGGTTCGCCACCACCGTTCCCTTGCTTGTTGCCAGGTTATCCCTGACCGAAACGTATGTTCTCTGGGCGTCGAGGACTGCCTGGAAGTCGATGAGGCCCGACTGGTACTGGATGAGGGCAAGCCTGGTGGAATCCGTGGCGGATGTCATTGCCTCCGTGAGGGAGCGGGCGCGCTTCTGTTCGTTGACGTAAGCCGTTATGGCGTTCTCCGCCTCCTCGAGGGCCGTGAGAATCGTCTTCTCGTACTCCAGCAGGGCCTGTTCCTGTCGGGCGCTCTGGATCTCGATGTTGCTCCGCACGGCGCCGGCGTTGAAGATGTTCCAGCTGAACCGGGGACCGATGCCGAAGCTGCGGCTATTTGCCGAGAAGAGGCCCGCGAAGCTGGTGGCGTCGATGCCTATGGAACCCATGAGGCTGAGTTTGGGATAGAGATCGGCCGTGGCAACGCCTACTTTTGCCGTCTGGGCGGCCAGTTCCCTCTCGGCCCCGCGCACGTCGGGGCGGCGGCGGAGCGTCTCCGCGGGGACGCCGAGGGCAATCTCCGCAGGTGCAAGCGGAAGGTCTTTGGGCTCGGCAAGCGTCGCATCGACATAACCGGGATATTCCCCCATGAGAGTGGAGAGTCTGTTCTTCGCAGCGGCAAGGCGGCTTGCAAGCGTCGGGATGGACGCGCGCGTCTCTTCCATGTTCGTCTTCGCCCGGTCCACATCGAATTGGGTCACGAGGCCCGCCTTCTGGCGATAGGTCGTGAGTTCCCATGTCTCGGTCTGGAGCCGCAGGTTCTCCTCCGTGATGGCAAGCCTCTCCTGCAGGGTCCGGACGTCGAGGTAGTTGAGGGCAACCTCCGCGGCAAGGCTCACGTACACGGACAGGTAGTCCTCCCGCGACGCCTCGTAGGAGGCCTGTGATGCCTCGGTGGCCCTTCTCAAGCCGCCGAAGAGATCGATCTCCCACCCGGCGTCGAGGCCCGCGGCAAAGAGTTCCCTCGACGTGCCCGTCTCGGAATTGTTCTCCGTCCGGGTGCGGGTGTAGGAACCGGAAGCATCGACGGACGGCCACAGCCTCGCCTCCGTGACCCCCCGCTGGGCCCTCGCCTCGCGTATCCTCGACGCCGCCTGCTTCAGGTCCTTATTGTTTTTGAAGGCGGTGTCAATGAGCGCCACCAGCACGGGGTCTTCGAGGTTCGCCCACCAGGACGCCAGGGAATCCCTTGAGGCGTCGGCCTTGCCGACCTCTGCCGGCTGAGAGGAGTTCCATTTCTCCGGCGCCTTCGTGTCGGGCTTGACATAATCGGGCCCAACCGTCACGCATCCTGTCAGAATGATGACGGTAACAAGAACCGCCGCGTATCTCACGATCTTTCCTGTCACGTTCATGGTCTGTGTCTCCTTGATCGATCTTGCCATGTCTCTCTCCTATTCGTGCCTCAAGGCCTCTATCGGATCGAGACCCGCCGCCTTCCGGGCGGGGAAGTAACCGAATATGAGGCCGACCGCGGCCGAAAAGATAAATGCGATGAAGACGATCCCCCAGTTGACGACGAAGGGGACCTCCAGGAGGCGGGCAAGAAACGCCGAAGACACGAGGGCGAGGACAATGCCGAAGAGACCCCCGAACGCCGAGAGGACCATTGCCTCGACGAGGAACTGGAGGAGAACCTCGCGCTCAAGCGCGCCGATGGCAAGCCGCGTCCCGATCTCACGGGTCCGCTCCGTCACGGACACGAGCATGATGTTCATGATCCCGATGCCACCCACAAGGAGGCTGACGGCCGCCACCGCCCCGAGAAGAGTGGTGAGAAGCTCTGTGGTGGCAAGCATCGTACTGGCAAGCTCCTTCATGTCCCTGATCTGGAAATCGTTGGGCTTCAAGGTCGAGATGCGCCGCCGTTCCCTGAGCAGGCTCTCTATATCCTCCTGGGCCTTCTCCGTCGACGCGCCGTCTTCCACCGATACCTGGATGAGACTGATGTTCTCGTTCCCCGAGATGCGCCGCTGGAAGGCGCGAAGGGGCATGACGATCAGGTCGTCCTGGTCGCGTCCCGTCGTCGACTGGCCCTTGGCGGCGAGCACGCCGATGACCTCGAAGGAAACGCCCTTTATGCGGATCCTGTGCTGCAGCGGCGTCTGCTCCCCGAAGAGCTCCTTCCTGACGGTGGCGCCCAGGATGCACACGGCTGTCCCCGAGCGGGCCTCCTGCTCCGTGAACTCCCTGCCGTCTTCCACCATCCATTCCTTCACCTTGAAGAACGCCGCGTCGGCGCCGGTAATGAGGGTCGACCAGTTCCTGGCACCGAAGACGGTCATGGCCGACGAAGATGACGTGGGGGCGACTGCGGAGAGGGAGTTCACATCACGGGCGATGGCCTTCGCATCATCGATCTCGAAGGATTTCGCGGCTCCTGAAAAACCTCCCCCGCCGCGCATCTGGCCGGGCGTCACCATGAGGAGGTTGCTTCCCAGCTTGGCGATGTCCTCCGTCACCTTTGCCGTCGCCCCGCCTCCCACCGTCACGAGGGTGATAACGGCGGCGACGCCGATGACGATGCCGAGGATGGTCAGAAAGGAACGCATCTTGTTGCGCCGGATGGCCCGTAAGGCCAGAAGGAAGGCATTCCAGATCATTGCGTCACCTCGCTGCCGCGGCTGTCGGACGCGATGAGCCCGTCACGGAACCTTACCGTGCGGCTCGCGTACTCGGCCATGTCCGGCTCGTGGGTCACCATCATTACGGTGATGCCCCTGTCCGTGTTGAGTGATGAAAGAAGCTCCATGATCTCCGTGCTGCGGATGGAATCGAGGTTGCCCGTCGGCTCGTCCGCGAGAAGAACCGCGGGAGATGTCGCTATCGCCCGCGCTATGGCCACGCGCTGCTGCTGCCCTCCCGAGAGCTCGGCCGGCGTGTGGTGCTCCCACCCGGAAAGGCCCACGGCATCGAGCGCCTCGCGGGCGACGTCGCGCCTGCTGGTATGGTGGATGCCCCGGTACAGAAGGGGCAGCTCGACGTTCTCCAGGGCCGATGTCCGGCTCAAGAGGTTGAAGCCCTGGAAGACGAAGCCGAGATAGTGGCGCCTTAAGAGCGCCCTCTGGTTGCGCGTGAGATCCGCTATGTCGACCCCTTTGAAGAGATAGCGTCCGGATGTGGGGGTATCGAGACAGCCGAGTACGTTCATGCATGTCGATTTCCCGCATCCGCTCGGACCCATGACGGCCACGAAATCGCCTTCGTAGATGGAAAGGTCTATCCCCCTCAGGGCGTGCAGTTCCGCCTGTCCCTTGCCGTACACCTTCGTTATCCCCTGAAGCTCGATAAGGGGTTGCCCCGCTTCCTGCTCTCCTATCCGATAGTCTTCTTCCTTCATTTCTTTGTCCTCACAATGTCCGTTGCCACCACCGTTCCCGGGGCCAGGTCTCCTTCGAGGATCTGCGTCATCACCCCGTCCGTCGCGCCGGGCGTCACCTTCACGCGGACGATCTTTTCGCCTTCCACCTTCCACACCGCGTTGCTGCTGCCCTGTTTGGGCGCCTGGCGGTTGTCCGTCCCCGGAGGTCGCCTGCTCAGGAGACTCGTCAAGAGCTTGCTGCCTCCGGAGGTCTCTTTCTGTGTCTTGTCCTGCGCCGGCGCGAACCTCAAGGCCGCGTTGGGGACAAGAAGAGCGTCGGAGACACTGTTCACCGTGATAAAGGCCGTCGCCGTCATCCCCGGGCGAAGCACCATGGCGGAATTATCCACCTCAAGGACCGTCTCGTAGGTGACCACGTTGTTCTCCGTCTTCGCCGCGAAACGGGCCTCCCTGACGCGGGCGGGGAATTTCTTCTCCGGGAAGGCGTCAACGGTGAATATGGCGGTCTGGCCCTCCTTCACCTGCCCCACATCGGCCTCGTCAACCCCGATGCACAGTTCCATCTGTTTCAGGTCCTCGGCGATCTTGAAAAGCACCGGGGTCTGGAGAGACGCGGCAACGGTCTGACCGGTCTCCACCTTCCGCTCGAGGACGATGCCGTTGATGGGGGAACGAATGGTGGCCTTGTTAAGGTCGGACCGGTTGGCCTTGAGCGTCGCCTCGGCCTTGGCGATGTCCGCCCTCGCCGTCCCCTCCTGGGCCTTCGCCCGTTTCAGCGCGGCGTCGGCTGCGTCGTATTCCGCCTGGGAAGGCACCTTCCCGCCGCTGAGTTCGAGGCTTTCCTTGAAGCGGTTCAGCTTGCTCTGCGTCTCCGCTACCGTGGCCTGCGTCTCGCGGAGCTTTGCCCTGGCGTAGTTCAGGGTCGCCTCCGACTGCAGGACCTGCGCCTCGAGCTTGGTCGTATCCAGCTTTGCAAGGACCTGACCTTCCTTCACCTTATCGTTGTAGTCCACGGCGACAGACTTGATCGTCCCCGAGACCTCGGTGCCGACCTCGACCTGCTCTACCGGCTGGAGCGTACCCGTGGCGGTGACGGTCACCGTGAGGTCGCCCTTTTTCACCTCCGCGGTCTTGTACCGGGCTTGCGACCTGCCCGTCGACGCGTAAAGGACTACCGCACCCGCGAGAAGGATCGCGGCTGCGGCCGAGGCGAGCCATACCGTTCTCCTCTTCAGCCCCTTTCCCGGCCCCACCGACCTGAGTATCTTCATCATATGTGACGTATCTTCGCGAGTCTCTTCCATGGATGGCTCCTTAGTACATGAATTCTTGGTCTGCGATGTCAGTTCTTTGATCATGACTATGGAGTCGTCGGGCGGGAAGGATAGGTTACAGAAAAAAGGAAGGAAACGGGTTACCTTGTATCTTGTAACCTTTTTGCTGCCGCGTGCGACTTATGGGGAAAGATGGGGGCCAGGGCCTTCGTTGGGATGACAGGGATGGAAACGGGATACTACTTTGAGTTTCAGGTGGGAGCGATGGGGCAGGAAGATCCATGTCGGCCCGAGATCGAGCTTGCCCCGGCGGGTCAGCTTTGTTATAACAGACCTGTATGGGTATCCACCGTGATTGACCGTATTGAAGAGGATGAAAGCCAGTCGTCCGATTCCGCGCATATAGCCCGAATCCTGAATGGTGACCGCGACGCCTTCGCCTTTCTTCTCAGGAAGTACAGGATGTATGTTCTCAAGATCGTAAGCCGCCATGTCCCTTACGAGGATGCCGAAGAGGTGGCGCATGATGCCTTCATCCGTGTCTACGAGTCCCTGGCAAGGTTCACCGGGTCCGGAGGGTTCAGACACTGGATGGCCGCGATCGCGACGCGGACCTGCTACGATTACTGGAGGCGCGCGTACAGATCGAAGGAAGTCGCCATGAGCTCCCTCGGTGACGGACACCGGGAATGGGTGGAGCGGGCCGCTGCCGATCCGTCGGGAGGTTCCATTGACGACATCGGCAGAGAGGTGGAGGCGCGGGAGGTACTCGACTGGGCGCTGGCGAGGCTCTCTCCGGAAGACAGGATGGTGCTCGAACTTGTCTACCTGGAGGGCCTCTCCGTGCGCGAGGTCGCCGATCTCCTCGGATGGAGCACGGCAAACGTGAAGATACGTTCCTTCCGGTCGCGGAGGAAGCTCCATAAGCTCCTCAGCGATGCGGGCAGGACATAAAGGAGGCACGTTGATGGGATCCCGGAAAGACGAAAGAGAAAGGCTGGAGAAGGCCCTCGCCGCCGCGTACCGGAACCGTGGTGCGCCTGAGCCGGACGAAGAATGGGAGGCGCGTGTCATGAGAGCCATCAGGAACGTGCCGGACGAGGTCCAGGGAATCTCCTCAGCGGACCTTTTCGGAAGGCTCTTCTGGAGGGTCTGCCCCGTGGCGTGCGCGGTTCTCATCCTCCTTGCCGCGGCGGTGTTCCGGTATGACGTAACTTCCCAGCAGGACCTGGTACACATGATCACCGACGACACCATCGAGACGGTCCTTCTGGAGCCCTACAATGGATAAGAGGAGATCCGCTATGACCAAGATAAAGATCGTTATCACCCTCGTGCTGGTCCTCCTGGTCGGGATCTTTGCCGGCTCGCTGGGAACCAGGATATATCTAAAGCACCAGATGGAGGAGTCCGGATGGGCACGGCCGCGGACCTCTGAAGAGAGGGTAAAGAAGATCGTGAAGAGGCTCGTCGAGGATCTCCGGCTCAACGCCGCGCAGACAGTCGAGGTGGAAAAGCTGGTCACAAAGATGGAGGCACGCGCGACGGCCCTCAGGGTATCACACCAGCCGGAGCTTAGAAGGATCTACGACGAAGGCTTTCAGCGGATAAACGAAAAGCTCACCGACGAACAGAAGAAACAAATGCAGGCAAGGCAGGAAAAACTCACCCTGCGTTATAACGCGTACTATTTCCGGTCCCTGCGCACGGCCCAGAACGCGATCCCCGACGCCGCGGAACTGAAGGTCCGGCTTGGCCTCGATGCAACACAGGAGCCGCAGGTGGCCACGATCCTGGCGGACCAGAGGGCACAGCAGGCGGCCGTCATCGACAGGTATGAGAAAGCGGACCGGCCGGACCTCATGGCCGTCGGCGCGGACCTGGCTGAGATCGGGAAGACCGCGCGAAACCGCATCGCCGCCCTGCTCACCCCGGAGCAACTCATCCGCTACGGGGAGAAATGACACGACCTGTTCGTATAGATGAGCCTCTCTCCCGGGCGCCGGACAATGAACCTGTGAAAGACATATTGTCAATCACGAGTCACTCACCGTCGAGCATTTTCAGGTTGTTGCGGGCGTACTCGAAGGTCGGGTCAATCTGAAGGGCACGGCGGTAGGCATTGCGCGCCTCTTCCTTTCGACCCTCCAGGTAATAGGCATAGCCCAGATTGTTGAAGGCCCGGGGGTTCTGCGGCGACTTCACGACCGTGTCCTCCCACAGAGCGATCTCGCTGTAGTACACGCGGTTGCGGGCAATCGTATAGCCGCCGAGCACAATGGCGAGGCACAACGTAAGGAACCCGAAGGCTCGTGCACCTCCCCTCAAGCGGCACACGACCCAGGTCATCGCGACCGACGCCGCGAGGAAGATCCCCCAGCCCGCCTGATAGAAATGGCGGTCGCTGACGCTGTCGATGCGCGGCACGACAAGGTTGACGACCATCGTGTGGAGGAAGAACCAGCCTATCCCGAAGGATAGCCAGGAGATCCTCTTCCAGAGACCTGTGAGCCCGAGCACCGCCAAACACAAGAGAGTTACCGATTGCGGAGAAAACCAGACGGCGCCGGGCGTCCAGCCCGGGTCGATGTTCAGCCGTCCCGGCAGGATAACGTGCGAGAGCAGATCACCCACCCCTGTGATCTGGCCGAGCAGGTTCGCCTGGAACCCCCTCAGGTCGAGACTGTAGAGAAGAAAGACCCGGTATCGCGGGTGCGCGAGCACCGCTGCCACCAGAGCGGCAAAGACCGCCCAGTGTACCGACTGGCGCTTGAGGGTCGCCCCGGCACCCCTGCCATCCCCCGCTGAAACCTCCCAGAGAACGATGGCAAGAGGCAGGGTGATCCCCGTTTCCTTCGTCGCGACGGCAAGAAGGAACATCAGGGGCGACAGTACGTAAAGCAGGACCGTCTTCCTCTCCCGGCTGCCCTTCACGTAGAGGGCGAGACTTCCCAGGTAAAACATCGTCATGAGCGAGGCGCTGCGCCCCGTTATGTACGTCACCGCCTCCGTCTGGATAGGATGGAGCCCGAAGAGAAGGGCAGTGAGGGCGGCCACCGGGTAGAGTGCCCTTTCGGCCACGGTCCCGGGCCTGCCCCTCAAGAAACTGACCGTTAGGCCGAAGACGAGGAGAACATTGACAAGATGCACGGCAAAGTTGAAAGCGTGGAAGCCGAAGACACCCGTCTGCGAGGCCTGGCACAGTGCGTAGGTGAACTTGAGCAGGGGGCGTATTCCGTGGAAGACGTCCTGCCGGAAGGCGGACCAGGACTCAACCGAAGCGTTATAAACGATGACGTTGTAGTCATCGAGCTGGAACACCCCCAGGAAGGAGTTGAGATAGACGATGAGGACCGCGGCAAGTAGTGCGACCACGTATACCGCGCGGCCCGCCTTCGTCACGGCCTACTTCCCGAAAAAACCGCCGACCTTCCTGAACACATCGACGACTCCCTGCACGGGATTGGCCGGATCGACGGAGGGCACCGCCCCCACGGGATTGCCTGAGGATTGGCCGCTCTGCCTGGACGTGTATCCCCTGCCCGTCGGCGCCGTCGTGGTCTGGGCCGGGGTGGTGGGGATCTCGGGTCTTCGGGCGACAATCGTCGAACCCGTCGCCTCCGCGAGAGGGATTTCCTTGCCTCCCACCGCATTGTAGACGATCGCCTTCAGGTTGTAGGTCGTGGCATAGTCCACGCGCAGGTTGAGAGACTCTCCCTGACCCAGAAATTTCGTGCCTCCCACGTACATCCACCTGTACCGAAGGTTTCCCTTCACCCAGGGCGCCGCGTCGACGCTCACCTGGAAGAGGACGTTGTCGCCCACGAAGGCGGCGGGCGGATTATACATGTGGACGCTCCTGATAACGGGCGGGATATCCTCGATGAGCTTCGCATGGTCCGCGTTCCAATCCACGGCCCCGTGCTCCGACACGTAGATGGGGCCGAGATAGTTGTCGGCGTCCATCGTGAACCAGACCCTGCCGTTGGCATCATACAACTGCACGACGGTGTACGTGTGCATACTCCCCGACGCCGTCTCGCCCATGTACTTCTTCCTCGTTTCTTCCGAAACGATGGCAAGGGGGTTCCAGCCGCTCATCCTGCCCACCTTCGCCCCCATGAGGCCGAACCTGCCGTTACCCTGCATCCATTTCACGACTACGGCGATCTCCCCCGCCCGCGCCTCCGATGCCTCGACACAGGATTGACCGGCAGGCACACGACTGGTGATGGTGTCCCTCGCGCCCGTCGACCTTATCCGCTCCGTTACGGCCGCCTTGAAATCCGCCATGTTGAATCCCATCTGACTGTGCGCGTCCACCGCGATGGAAATGAACAGGAAACAAAGGATGGCGATCAAGAGATATCTAACCTGATGCATGCTAAGGGACCTCCCTGTCGGTTATGTTCGTAAGGGCAAACGGAATACCTGCGTAGCCCGTTATTCTTATATTATCGGCAATGCCTGAAAAAGGACTATCCCCCCGCATCACCGCACCCGGCTCACCGTGTAGGTCCTGCTGTCGCCGCTGTCGTTGCCGCGCACGGTGCAGCTGAACTGGTTACCATTCGCAGCCATGACGGCATCGAAGGTACCTGCAGATTTCGGGTCACCCGCTTCGCGGAAGGTCCCCTTCACCCTGTTGCCGGTGATCGTCCCATCCATGGGTCCGCTGAGGGTTTCCGTCTTTTGCGCACCCGAGGATGTCTTGTACGGGATCGTAACGGAGAAGGTGCCGGTCATGCGGCCGCCGCTCGCCGTGATGTTGAAGCTGACCACCTCACCTTCCTTTCCGGCGTTGCTTTTCCAGGCGCCCGTCCAGGAACCCGCCGCGGGACTCGTGCTTGTGGCCGTCGGCGGCGCCGGTGTCGTCGGTTTCACCGCAAGGCTGGCCTCGAGCTTGCGAATATGGGCATCGAGCTGCGGGTCCGCGACGTATCTCAAGCTCTCACGGTATTTGGCGATGGCCTCGGGGTAGCGTTTCTGGTTCTGGAGCTGGGCACCCTCGTCGCGCAGCGTTTTGGCCCGGGCCTCACGGGCCTGCTGGTCATTCTGCTTCTTGACCTCAGCCTCCATCTGGGCAATATGCTGCTCCAGGGCCTTGTCTGGCACGTAGCGCAGGCTCTCACGGTATTTGGCGATGGCCTCCGCGTAACGTTTCTGGTTCTGGAGCTGCGTTCCTTCGGCACGGAGCTGGTTCGCCCGGGCGGCAATCGCCTGGGCGTCCGCCTGCCTCTTCACCTCTCCTTCAAGCTGGCGGATATAGGCATCAAGCTGAGCGTCGGGGTTGCATTTTAAGCTCTCGCGGTACTTCGCTATCGCGTCGGCATATCTCTTCTGCTGGACGAGGGCATCTCCCTGCTGTCTTACGGCAAGGCAGGCCTGTTTCGCCGCCGCCTGCTTCCTGAGCGCCTCATCGAGCTGACGTATGTAGCCCTCGCGCTGAGCGTTCCCCGGTGCGCAGGCAACGTTCTCTTTGAACTTCGCCAGAGCCTCGGGGTGCTTCCCCGCGTTGTACAGCGCCTGGCCCTCGGTCCATTTCGCCTCGCACCTTCTCTGGTCCTCCTGTTTCTTCTCCATCGCGGAAGCCAGCTCGGTGAACTGTGTGCGCCGCGCGTCGCCTTCCTTGAACTGGGCAGCCTTGTTCCTGAGTTCCTTCGCCACCGACGCGAGCCCGTTGGCATCGGCCGGCTGGCCCTTCGCGAAATTCGCCTTCGCCGTTTCGTAATACTGCAGGGACTCCTTCCTCTTCGCAAGCATGGTGTTCGTCGTCTGGAGGGCCGCCTCATAGTGTTTCTTATCCGCGGGACTGAGTTCCTGGGTCAGGACCTGCTTTATGTGGGCCTCCGCCTTCTCCCAATCCTCCGCCTTGAAGAGCCTCGTCCACTCGGCGTTGCTCTTCTGCGAAAAATCGTTGTACCAGGCGACGCCCTTGTTGAAATCCGCCATCACCCGCGCCCACAGGGGGTTCGTCGAGGCCTGTCCGCCCGACTGGCCGCGCAGGATATCCTGCATCTCGAGCATCGCCTTCTGCGCCGACCACACCTTCCTCTGAGCGATGAAGGTATCGAACTCCTTCGCCTTCGCCTCGACGCGCGGCCAGACGGAGGCGTATTTCTTCGCATCCTCCAGCTTCTTCTTCGCGTCGGCGTCGGCGGGATTGAGCTTCACGGCCTGCGTGAGGCGCTTGACCGCCTCCGGAAGGTCCGCCTTGTTGACAGCATCCCATCCCATCTTCTTGAGTTCCTGTGAGAACTGGGAAAGGACCGGTTGGGCAAGTTTCTGGTCTGCCTGAGCCGCAGCCTCGGCCGCAGCGATCGCCTCGTCGTATTTCTTCTGGGACCAGAGCTGCTTCGCGGAATCGAGCTTCTTTTTGGCCTCATCCTTCTTCTTCCCCGCCGAGATATCCGACATGGATACTGTCACGCTCAAGGATCCCGTACCGCTGCCAAAGTCCGCGCCATCGGCGCTTTTCACGGCGCAGGTCATCGTGTACGAACCGGTTTTGGTGCATGTCACACCCGTATCTTCTGAAGAGGGTGCCGAGAGGGTGCATCCCGCGGGTGCCACGGTCCACTGGTATCTCAACTGCTGGGGTGTCGCCGGGGTTACCGCTACAGAGAACTCCACCCGCTGATGTTCGGCTATCTGGCGGTCCGCCGGAACGAGACCAACGCCCTCTTTCCAGATCATGGGCGGCGGCCCCGCTATCTTCGGGCCCGTCACGGTAACGGTCGGCTTCTTCGCCGTGACGGTGATCTTCTCGAGACCTATCTCCTCGCCGCCGTCCCGCGCCTTCGCGTGGACCGTAACGGTCACCGGTTTGTCGTCCTTCGGCTTGTATGTGTAGGTCTTCTGGTCCGAGGTTGCAGGGCCGGGACTCTGCGCGCTGCCCGCTATCTCCCACCAGTAGGAGACCGTCTGGGCGTCGAGTTTCGGCTCCTCGGTGAGGGTGATTTTCACCTCCTGACCGACAAGCGGGTCCTGAGGCGAGGCCTTGAGGGTGATCTTCGGTTTCACCACCTGAATCATGATCCGCTCCGACTCTCCGATGGTCATCTTGCGGCCATCCACCTGGCGCTGCACCGAGACCCACACCGGCGTCCTCCCCGGTTTCCCGAAGGACGCCGAATTGCGCGACTGGGAACCCCCGGTCGTCTCGTACTTCGGGTTTTTGGCGTCGCCGAAGAGGGCGTCGGGGTTATGCTCCCAGGTATAGGTGAAGGACCCGGAGGCCGGCTTGTCGTCCGAGAAGACCTGTGCCAGGAACGTGGCCTTGCCTCCTACGGGGACACTGTTCTCCTTTGGGCTTTCCTTTGTGAGCTTCACCTTGAGGGCGGTGCACTGGATCGTGACAGAGTCGGAGGCGCTTTCGTCGTCCTGGTCCGTTACGGTAACGCTTGCCGTGCAGGGCTTGCACTCCATGCTGTTCATGACCTTCGCCTTTGCGTCTTTCGCGTCCTGGGCACATCCTCCCCAGGTGTACTTGTATCCAGCCGTTCCCTCGCTGGCCTCGGCGGTAAGTGTTACTATGTCGCCGAAATCGGCGGGGTTCTTCGATGCCTTGAGTTTTACCGTGAGGGGTTTCTTGTGTTTCTTGTTTTCTTCCTTCCTCATCTGATCGGCTTTATTCGGGTCATATGTACCCTTGCCGTATGCCCCTTCCCAACAACCCTTGGCACAATCGTTGGGGGCGCCGAAGCCATGCCTCCTCGTGGCGCCAAATGCTCCGGCCCCACCGAAACAGGGACCGCTGCTAGGAGCCTCCGGTATGGACTTGCCCTCGGGGTCCCACCACACCCCTATGTGCCCCGCCCAACCGCTGTAGCAGCGGCAGAGACAATTGTAGTACCTCGCGTCCAGTTCGGCTTTAGTCGGCGGAGGGGTACAGCCCTGCTCGAGGGCCGGTTTGCTCTTTTCCACACATCCATCAGGCTTCTTCGCCGTAACGCTCCGCGTCTGTTTCTTTGTAGTCCTGTCGCATTCGCCCCAGGAGGAATATTCGTAAGTGCATGAGGGCGGTGCCTTCTTTACGTCCTGAGGCGGCGTCTTTTTGACGTCCGGAGGCGGCTCCTTCCTTGCACCGGAGGAGGGATCGGCAGGTGGCGGCGGTTCAGGTTTACGTATATCTTGCGGTTTCTTGTCCTCGGGGGGCAGTTCCACAACCACCGTCGCGCACCCCTTTCGAACCGCCTTTCCCGAAATGCCGTCTTCCGTGGACACGATCGGCAACCCGTCCACACGCCAGATGTACTCGAGGGCTACACATATATCGTAGGTGCCGGGCGTATCGAGGGCAAGCTCCGCCGTGCCCCGGTTGTAGTTGTTCGCAAACTCCCTTCCGTTCACGGTCCAGATATAGTCACTGCCCGACCTGGGCTTCGCGTGGACGCCGCCGAGGCACTTCGCTCTCTCCTCGATGTCCCTCCGGACTCCTGAGATACCGGCCGCATCCTCAGCGGACAGCCGCACCGTCCCCTTGTCCTTGAGCCGCGACGGGCTCGCGGTGACCGTGACGGGCTGTTCCTCCAATGCCTGCCTCAGGGCATCCGCCTCATTCACGATAAGCTGGCGGCTGTCGAGCCAGGTCTTCAGGACCGGTTGGAGGCATTTGTTGACCAGGGCCTGCTGCACCCCTTCATCGTGCCTCGATTCATAGTCGTCGTAGTGCTTCGACGCCGCCTTCGCGTGGCAGTTGAGAAGCTGGATCATAAAGGGCGGTATCAGTTCCTGGTTGAACCTGTGCCCCATCGCGAGGCTGCCCCTCAGCCCCTTTGAGTCGTAGATCCTGCAGGCGAGCTGCCTGTCGTCCTGTATCTGTTCGCAGCCTTTCTCCTCGATGTTATGCTCCCTGCCGGGAACCGTGTACAGACCGGCGATGAGGTCCATGCAGTCCTGTCTGCCGACGACGGCACCGTACCCGTAGGAACTAATCCAGTCAACGAGGAGTTCTCCCGTCGTCATGAATATCACGCTGAAGAGCTGCGCGTAACCAAAGGTGGGGTTCACGAGACCCACGATGGTCGCCGCCAGCCGGGCACTCGCCTTCGCCGCCCCTTCCTTTTCTATGGCGGCGGGGAATTCCTTCAACTCCCAGAGGGCCATGAGAGAGATGAACCAGTTCTTGTAGGCCCATTGTGCGCCGCTCTTCAAGGTTGTGAGCGCGCTTCCCGAGGCCTCTTCGAGTTTCACCCTTAAGGGGGCCCATTTGCCCTGACCCTCGAGCACTCCCTTCAGAAATGCCCGCTGTTTCACGGAGTTCTTTACCGCCATCAAGTCCAGGGCGGCGAGTTCGACGTTGGTCTTCTTCATGACCTCTCCGCCGAGCTTGTTTGCGAACTGTCTTGTCTTCGCAAGCATCGCCTTCGCGTCGTCCGCCGATTCGAAGGCAAGTCGTATTGCATCGTCTATCTGGCCCTCCAGGACATCAAGCTCCTTGACGGCCGAGCCTTCGACACTCACGCCGCCCAGCTTCCTGGCGCTCTTCAGGCGGTCCTTCGCGCGGGAAAGGTTCTTCTTCGCCGTATCGAGTTTGCCCTCCTTGAGGGCCTTCTGCGCCTCGTTGAGGCTGTACTCCGCCGACTGGACATATCCCTTGAGATTGGCCTCGCCGACCTTCTCGGCAACGTGCTCCGCTTCGGCGGTGGCCTTGTGGACCAGGCGGTAGGTGTCGGAACCCTCGTCTGCCACAAGCTCCGCGACCTGGACCCTCGCCCCCGTCTCGTATCCCTGGCGGATGAACTTGGTGGACGTCGTGTAGAGCCCTTCGGCGGCCTCCTCCCCTACTTCCAGGAGGTTGGGGTAGTTGCCCATCTTCAGAAATTTGGCGATGGCCTGTTCGTTCTGTTCTATCCCCTTCAGGAGCTGTGCGGGGGGATAGAAATTGACGGACTTGAGGAGGAGCTGTATCTGGTCGGTGCTGTATCCCGCACTCTTCGCCATGGCGAATATCTTCTTCCTGAGGCGTCCCTGGAAATTCTTCCAGACCTCCCGCGCCCGCTCCGGTCCCACGTCGTCAAGCGATATGAAAAGCCTGGCGTCGTGATCCGACGGGTCAAGGAGGTTCGTGAGCGGATTGCGGTAGTTCTCTCCCGATATCCATGATCCCTGCTTCACTACCTTCAAGAAGGGATTGCCCATATCGACAAGCACGCCGTCCATCGCCTCATTGACAATCAGGGACGGCGCAACGGTGACGGCAGGAAGAAGCATCGGCAGGAGAAGGAACACACAGACAAGGAGATTGATCTTCAGAGACTTTGGAATGCGCATGTGATCCCCCTTCGGGACTTTCTGGAATGTGGACTGCCTGGTGAATCCGTGGCCGGTTGGTCTGGCCAAAAGGCAAAGCGGGGGATACCCCGCGAGGATACCCTTTGCCTTTTGACGCAATATATCGGCGACGGGCTTACATTGTCAACATTAATATGGAACCGTAACGCGCCACCGGTCCATGGAGACAAGCCTGGCCTCACGTGTCAAAACCATGACGCTGCAGCCCTCCCCTGCGGACAGCGGACCACCCGCAGGTCTCGATGTCTTTCGTTGACAAAATTTCCGGGTTCCAGTTATACTACGTGGTACACCATGGGTAAGGCACACCGATATTCCGCCCGCACGTCAGGCACCGCCGATCCGGGACAACTGCATAGTGAATGATGCTCCAGCAAGGGGAATTCAATATTTCTTAACAGTAGGGAGGTTCTCATGAAAACACTGCCGTCGATTTTTGTCGTTTTTCTCGCCGCCATCGCCATCATCTGCTCAGGCGGCGATGTCTCTGCGCAAAAAAGCCAGCCTTCCGGCGCAAAGGCCATCTTTGACAGCGGCGAAGGGCCTGCGGTCAGGATGTCTTCCGGACCGGCCGTGAAGACCCCCACGCAAACGGCGGCCGCGCCTGTCAAAGAGAAGTACGTGGGAATCTCCTACAAGCTTGTCCTCCTTCGTGACGACGGCAGGTTCGATATCGTACCCCGGTCAAGGACATTCCGTTCCGGGGAACGGCTGAAGCTCCTTGTCAGGACCAATAAACCCGGCTACCTCACGATCATGAACATCGGTACCTCGGGGAACACGACAGTCCTGTGCAGCGAACAGGTGGAGGCCGGTATGATGATGGAGATACCCAGGGCCGGCAACTTCAGGTTCTCCGGCGCGCCGGGCACGGAAAAGCTCCTTGTCATGCTCTCCGGCCAGCCGAACCCCATGGGCATGCCGTCACAGGGACAGACAATGGCTCAGGCACCGGCGGCTCCGCCTCCTCCGGGGGGAACCGATGCGGCCCTGCCTCCCCCGCCACCTCCGGGACAGGCTGACATTGCCAACATACCCCCGCCACCTCCCCCGGGTGTCATGACCGCATCCCTGACCGGCGGCAAGGACATCACCCTGGAAGACGGAAACAGAACAAGCTACGCCGTTATCTCTCCGAAGAACGGTTGGAAACCCGAACCGAAGGGAAAGAAGGACATCGTTCTTGAATCCCGCGGCGGCGAGAACTACGGCGTCGTGCCCGCGTCTTACATAGAGGACGGCAAGATCCTCACTCTCGAGATCAAACTCAATCACCGATAAGGAGAACCGGATATATGAAAAGGGAACGCGTCAGACTTTTTGCCATCCTGCTCGTCGGGGTTTTTTTCCTCTATTCCTGCGCATCCATGTTGCCCAACCCCGATGATATCCATACCGAAGAAGACCGTATCAGGGCGAGGAACCAGTGTATCGCCCTTCACACCGTCGGCGGCGCCTTAGGTGGAGCGCTGATCGGCGGGCTCATCGGCGGCGACTGGAAGGGAGCTGCCATAGGCGGCGCCATAGGCGGCGGCATCGGCTTCGCCTATGCCTGGGGCAAGTGTCTTTCCCTGTACTCGACGCTGAAGAGCCAGGCCGCGGCGGGTTACCAGGAAACAGCCCAGAAGATCGGCTACAACCAGTCTCAGGGAGAGCTTGTGAAGATCCAGAGCTTCAACGCGACTCCTGCGTCCGTTACTCAGGGCGGTTCCGTGAAACTGAACGGCTCCTACTACGTTATGGCACCCCCTGACCGCAAGGAGATAAAGGTCACGGAAACGCGCATCGTCAAGTACTTCGACCCGTCGAAGAACGAATTCGTCGACCTGGGGCAGGTGGACCAGGAGGTCACAGCGGCTCCGGGAACACGGGTGGCGGACGGAAACTTCGATATCCCCAAAGACGTGCCTGAAGGCCGGTACAAGATCGCTTTCGTCGTCAACGCCGAAGGCAAGTCCGATATGATGGAACGCGAGCTCAACGTCCGGAAGGCGTCGGCATTCGTTCCCGATATCAACAGTATCTACGGGTACCGCGCCGAGACGGTGCTCGTCGTTGAAGAGGTCTCGATACTTCAAAGAACGGCGGGCAGATCCGTCGTGAGGTAGGATATATCATGAAACGGCGTACTTCAGTCATACCGGCCGCGTTTTTCCTGCTTTTTCTCCTGGCGGGAAGCTGCGTGGTCTTTGCGAACACCACGCCGGTCACAGACGCGCATCTTGCCAGCATCAACAACAGCTTTAAACAGAACAGGATAGTGAGCGGGTATGCCGAACTCGATGCCTACGGACGGGTTCAGCTCAAAGGCGGCTATGAGGACGACAGGCAGGTCGACCTCGCCTTCTCCCTCGCCCAAACCGTTGTCGGCGTCAAATGGGTCTCCCCGGTGACACCGGACAACATAAAGGTTAAGGAATGGGAAAAGAGGATCGGGGGCCTCTTCAGCCGCGCCCGCGTCCTCAAGGAAACAGGAGGGTCCGAGGGCACCCCCGGGTCGGTACGGAACCGGTATGCCCTCGTTGTCGGCGTGGGCCAGTTCAAGTACGGCATCCAGACCCTGCAGTACACGGTGAGGGACGCGTCGAGCTTTTACAGCTTCCTCGTCAATCCCCAGGGAGCGGCATTCCCGCGAAACAACGTTTACTATCTCACTGACCAGACAGCAACGCGGGACAACATCATGAAGTACCTCAACACGATACGGAACGCTGCCGGTCCCGACGACCTTGTCGTCATCTACATGAGCAGTCATGGCACCCCTCCCGACAAATTCGGGGGTGTCCATATCGTCACCTACGATACCGAGGTCAAACCCCGCGAACGTGTCTGGCACACGGCCGTGACGGAGAGCATGCTCAAGGATTTTGTCGAGGGGCTACGGTCAAAACGGCTGGTCATGATTCTCGACACCTGCTACAGCAACGGCGCCTACAGGTCCATACCGGGCTTCCTGCCTCCCGGCGGCAAGTCTCTCGGGGCCGATGATGATGAAGGATATGGCATATCAAAGGATCAGGGGAAGCGACTCTTCGGATCGAAAGACATTGTGCTCGACGACGCACCCAGAAAGTCCTCGGGAACAGGCAAGGGTCTCGATCAGGACGGCTACGGCAAGGTGCTCCTGTCGGCGAGCAGTGCAGGCGAGAAATCCTGGGAATCGGACAGTCTCAAGAGCTCCGTTTTCACCTATTACTTTGTTGACGGGCTGCAAAGATATAATGGTTCCGTTAAAGACGCCTTCACCTATTCCAAGCCTCTTGTCTCCCAGAGGGTAAGGCAGGAAAAAGGTGCGGACATCAGCCAGACGCCGCAGGCTATGGCTACCAGCAGCAACTGGAACATGAGCATCAAGAAGACGCCCTGACATCAAATAAGGAGGAGGATCGATAGATGAGGAAATGGATTGTAGTCGTCACCATAGCTGTCCTTTTTTCCGTGGGACTCATGGGGATGGGATGTGACAAGCTGCCCTGGAACAAACCGCAGCCAAAGGCCGAACCGCAGCAGCCGGCGCCCCCGCCTGCCTCGGAAAAGCCCGCCGCTCCCGCCGAAGCCGCAAAGCCTGCCTCGGACGAACCGAGCCAGGAGGTAAAGGCACACCTGAAGCAGGGCATGAGCTACGTCAGCATCGCCAAAAACGCGGCGTCAAAGGGTATCTTCAATGAGAACCTTGACAATGCCATCGCCGAATTCTCGAACGCCATCAACAAAGATCCCAATTACGCCGAAGCTTATTCGAACCGGGCGGTGGCCTACATGCTTCAGAAGAAGAACAATAAGGCCCTCGATGATCTGAAAAAGGCCAAGGAACTCAAACCCGACAGTGCGACTATCCGCTACAATCTTGCGTCCGTCCATTCCCTCATGGGAAATACCGATTACGGTCTGGACGAGCTTGACGCTGCCCTGTCAAAGGGCTTCAACGACTACGACAGTCTGAGAAAAGACCCCGATATCAGCAACCTCAGAAAGAGCAAGGAGTTCCAGCAGATACTGGAAAAACACAAGGTCTTTATAACGAAGTAACAACACCTGCAGAGCAAGCTACTTACAAGCCCCACGGATCGCAACGATCCGCGGGGCTTTTTTTGGTTCAAAGGCAGGTGATAGGTGATAGGTGATAGGTGATAGGTGATAGGTGATAGGTGATAGGTGATAGGTGATAGGTGATAGGTCATGGGTGATAGGTAAAGACGGGTGGGGGTTTTCCCCATGACCAATAACCTATGACCCATCACCTGCCTTCTTTGCACTCCTTGACTCCCCGCCGGATTCCTGCGTATAATTGACTCACCATCAAGATGAAAAAGGCGAACGGTCCTGAAAATGAAGTCGCTGTACTCATAACAGACATCCATCAATACTCAAGACTCACATCGAACATGACCGCCGAGGAAATCAGGGATTACATGATCGGTTATCACGGCTATCTCCAGACCATTGTCGTGAACCGCGAAGGGGGGGCTGACGAGTTCGAGCCTTGCGCCGGAGACGCTTCGGTAGCGATCTTTAAGCAGAAAGCAGAGGAAGGCAGGGAAGAGAAGTCCAGGAGGGCGCTCAAGGTGGCTCTCGCCATCGCCAACGCCATCGAATCGGGAGAGATCCCCTTCACCCGGATCGGTATTTATGTCGGCGATATCATAGAGGCACCATTCGGTCCGCTCACCCTCAGGTTCGGCAACTGCTTCGCGGCCGCCAACAGGCTCGAGGAGCTCTGCGCCTACTTCGGGACCACGATCCTCATGGACCGCGAGATAGCGCTTGCTCAGGACGATCTGGCGCGGTACATCGTCGCAATAGGCAAGGTAACGCCGAAGAGCTTTGAGCATCCCATTCACGTCTACTCCATTTACAGACCCGGGATACACAAGTGTCCGGTACACGTCAACGAGGATGCTCTCCACGCCTTCATCGCCTTGAAAAACCAGGCGATCGAGCACTTCATCGGAAACACGCAGAAGGCGATAACCCCCAACTTCCAGATCGCCGAACAAAAGCTGCATCAGGCGGATATGGCATTCAGCGAGGCCACGGGTCAGCTTGATATGGCCACGCTGCGCATATCGCAATACATCCACGAGAATCCCTATCCCGTCGATACCTTTGAACAACAGGGCATGGCGATAGACGAGAAACAGGGGCACTCCATCGGGATCAGGCTCCTTCTTCTCTCGCAGCAGCTGATCAAGGCCTTCGACCGGGAATTCTATCACGCCCTGATCGAGAACACAGATTGGGAAGCCCTGTTCAGAATACACTGGTTCAGGAAGGGTGAAGTCATCATGAGGGCAGGCGACGAACCCAACGGCATCTATTATCTCGCCCGGGGAGACGTGCAGGTTCAGGACGCCGGCGGAAGAACCGTCGCCCGGTTGTCTGATGGAGACATCTTTGGGGAAATGGCCTATTTCACCGACGATCGCCGGCGAAGCGCAACGGTTGTCGCTATGACGGACATAGCCGTTCGCCGGATCTCTACGGAAGACTTCGAAAAGACCCCCGTCCTTCACAGTCTTTTCGCGGAAATAGCCCGGCGCAGAACGAGACCCGTGTAGTCCCTTCGGGGCAAAGACGGTCTCAGGTCTCAGGTCTCACGACAATAACCACAGAACACAGAAGACCGGCATCATTCTGCCGGATGCTTCAAGATCTTCAATGTGGACTTCGGGTCGCACGTATGGAAACCCTTCGGACCATCGGGGAAATCGCGCTCTTATGAGCAGTGGGCAAGGTTGGCGGCTTTTTGCTTAGACATTCCGGTCTTGTGCCGATAATTCCATCAGATACACGGGAGGTGGCACATGGCAGAGACCATCATATCGACGACACCCTGCCCCCATTGTGGTTCCAGGATGTACGCGGACTTCGATGTAGCCAACGCGGTGAAGGTGTTTGTATGCTCCAAGCCTACATGCCTGCACCGTATCTACCCGGACTACCCGACAAGAACGGGAAACCAGGAAATGTGCTACCTCTGCGGAGAGATATTCACAATCAATGACGACTGCGCGGGAGTATTGTGCCCGCGATGCAAGGCCGAGATGAAGAAAGCGAGGGCAAGAGCCAACCGGGACAGAAGGGGGCGGCCCCACGGAAAGACCGCCCGGTCCCGTGAAAGCCGACTCACGGCCTGACCCTGAAATGGCGCCATCCCTCGTTCGTCTATTCTAACTTTTCGATAACATTACCCGTTTCACTGCATGGACGGCCAATCTTTCTCTTGCAATTTCCGGGACCACTATGTTAAAAAATGTACAAGCGAGGTAAAAACTGCATGAGCAACTTTCTGGATAAACTGGCCGTCAGGCAGATGGTTAAAGAGGATCTCGACGCCATTGTCGAGATCGATACAAAGGTTCTGGGCGAAAGCAGGAAGGATTACTGGGTCACGAAGATCATAAAACAGGCCGAAAACAGGCCTCCCGACGCCTCACTCGTGGCCGAGATCGATGGGAGGGTAGCCGGGTTCATTCTCGGCGAGGTCAGTGGCTGGGAATTCAAAGTACCCAATAACATAGGCTGGATAGACACTATAGGCATAGACCCCGACTATCAGAACAGAGGCATCGCCAAGGTCCTTGCCGTAGGCCTCGTCGAGAACCTCCAGAAATACGGGGTCGATACCATATACACCCTTGTCAACTGGAACGATTGGGATCTTCTCCAGTTCTTCCACGCCATGGGCTTCTCCCGAGGCGACATGATAAACCTGGTACTGAAGGTCTGAAAGACGGCTTGAGTCGCTTGAATGGCTTGAGTCGCCTGAGGCTTTAGAAACATTCCTTCTCGTGGATGATCGTATTGTTCAGAGACCTGCACGAAAAGATGAACTGAATTAAGACGAGAGAGGGGACAAGAAAACCTTCCGGGTCCCGAATCGAGTCCGCGGTGCCGGAACTCTCAAGCGATTCAAGCCATTCAAGCGACTCAAGCCGCCTCTGATTACCCTTCCCTTACTATCCTCAGCTTGGTTCTTGTGTTGATCTTGTTGCCCTTGAGGTTGTTGGCAGCCTTGAGGTCTTCGACGTCAACGCCGTACTTCTGGGATATGGACGCCAGCGTTTCGCCCTTCTTCACCGTGTGGTACAGTATCTTTTTCGTCGGCTTTGCGGCTGCGCGGGACTTCTTCGGCTCGACATGGCTCACAAGGCGGATCTTCATGTTGGGGTATACCCGATTGCCTTTGAGGTTGTTTGCCGAACGCAAACTTGCTTCATCGATCCCGTAACGGTTGCTGATCTCAGAAAGGGTCTCTCCCCTCTTAACGACATGGAAAGCCTTTACGGGACGGTCTTTGATCTCCTTCTCGGAGCGCACCGACGGCTCATTCTTCTTCGCCACGGTCCTCGACGACAGGGCCCTGGTGGGGCCTTCATCATCGCTCCTGCGCTTGGCCTTCGACCTCTCCACGGCCGGCGGATCCTGGGTCACGGCTTTCGCAAGCGCAGTGTAACGCGCTGATTCACCCGAGAACCTCGGTATGGCAATGACCATTCCCGGCTTGATCTTGAGGACTTCATCAGAACTGTTCACAAGGACGAGGTCACGTTCACTGACATTGTATTTCCTGACGATCCCCGCCATGGTGTCCTTTTTCCGCACCTTATGCGTGACGACGCTCCTCACCGAGGGGAGCCTTTGGAGCTCGGCCTCCAGCCGTTCGTGGAAAGCCTGTTTGTCCACGTCCGACGGCAGTTTCACCATGTAATCATTCTTCCCCGGAGGGGTAATTCCCCGAAGGATCTCAGGATTGCACGTGCGGATGGTTTCCATATCGCGGTCTGAAGCCCTGGCAATAGCCGCGATCGGGGTCGCCGCCGGAACCTCCGCCTCTGTGAACCTGACAGGAGGGTCGTAGGTGATGCTGCCAAAACCGAATTTCGCCGGGTCTTTCGCAATAATGGCCGCCGCTATCAACTGGGGGATATAATTCCGTGTTTCGCGCGGCAGTGTGTTGTACTTGTACAGCTCCCAGAAATCGTTCGTATTGTGCCTTTGGACCAGACGCCCTATCCTCCCCTCGCCGGCATTGTAGCCGGCGGCGGCAAGATACCAGCAGCCGAACTGGTCAAAAAGATCCCTGAGGTACCTGGCAGCGGCAACGGTTGATTTCTCCGGATCCCGGCGTTCGTCCACCCAATAGTCGACTTCAAGGCCATAACGCCCACCTGTGGAGTAAATGAACTGCCACGGTCCCGAAGCTTTTGCGTGCGAATACGCCTTCGGGTTGAAACCGCTCTCTATCATGGCCAGATACACAAGATCCTCAGGCATGTTCTTGTCACGGAGAATCTCGGTGATGATGGGAACATAGAGCCGGGAACGCTTCAACCAGTTTGCGAATACCTTCTTCTTGTCCTCGGAAAACCATTTGATGTAGTACTTCACCGCGTCATTGAACACGATGGGGATGTCAAAATTCCGGTCGTAGTTCGTGCTCAGCAGTGTCGTTATGTCGTCATCGTCGTCGACCTTCATTTCCAGTGAGTATGGCTGAGGCCTCGTCTTCCGCTCGGTATCCTGCTTCTGCCTCGTGTGGGCTACGATCGCCTTTGTCTTCATCGACCGTGGGGCGGAACCCTTCCCCGTTTCGGAAACCCGGGGAGAATCGCCCTGAGTGGACGCAGTCCCGGCAGGAGCCTGGTCCTGCATGACAACGGGGGATCCGTGGCCGCTGATGCCTCCCGTCGATACCTGGTTGTTCGTTGCACATCCAGCAAAAAGAAGAATAAGTGCTGCCGCGGCGATAGATAGTTTCATGGTCCCCTTATCGTAGTCTCTCTGTTATGGCGTTACTTTGATGATATGTGCAATATGCCTTTCCTGTCAATGAAAAAATCACAATTCATCAAGCTAATTCAACACCTTGTCTTGTAAGTTCCTGTATCCCCTGGCAAAATCATATGCCTTCATGCGTTTCTTGTTCTCCAGCTGAAGTTCCCTGACAATGAGCAAACCCTTGCCGGTAGCGACTTCCAGCCCTGCCTTCGTCACGCCCGTGACGGTACCCGTGGAGGCTATAGCCTCCACACTCTCATCGACTGAGGAGGCGTATATTTTGAGCAGCTTTCCATCGAGGTAGGTAAAAGCGGTGGGCCACGCCACGAAAGCCTTCACCAGGCAGTCCACCCGGGCGGCACCAAGGGTCCAGTCTATCCTTCCCATCTCTTTCGTGATGATAGGAGCGTAGGTGGCCGCCGTTTGGTCCTGTACCCTGCCTCCTATCATGCCGTGCCTCCCGATACCATCCACAATTTTTTGCAACATCTGTGCCGCTTGTTCCGAAAGTCTCTTCGACAGGGTGATGTAGTCGTCGTCCTTCTCTATCGCCACCTCTTCCTGGGCGATAATGTCCCCCTCATCCATCTTCTCGTTCATCCGTATGAAAGTGACCCCCGTGATTGCATCACCATTGAGGAGCGCCCATTGCATCGGCGACGGGCCGCGGTACCGCGGCAGGAGGGACGGATGAATGTTCAAGGGGGCGATCGACGGGATATCGAGGGCCCATTTGGGCACGATGAGCCCGAAGGACACGACAACGTACAGATCGGGGTGATAGCCGGCTATGGAGCGCGCCTCTTCATCCCTGAAGGAGTCTATCTCGATGAGGGGCAGACCGAGGCTCAAAGCCGCGCTTTTGACCTCGTTGTCGTCGATCTGGTAGCCCCTGCCTCTGGGGCGCGCCTTTCTGGTCACAACGGCGACCACCGAATCCCGGATCCCCAGAAGAGATGGTACGGAAAAGGCGGAGGACCCGAAAAAGACGATCCTCATGCCTTCTTGCCTGTGTACTTTTTCTTGAAAATGTTCTTCTTTATGGGACTCAGGAGGTCGATGAAGAGCACACCGTTGAGATGATCGATCTCGTGCTGGATTGCGCGGGCAAGCTGCCCCTCACACTCGAAATCGACCGTATTGCCCTTGATGTCCGTACCGCGGGCATGTACTTTCTTCGCCCTTCTCACGTACTCATAATAACCGGGAACGCTCAGGCACCCTTCCTCGCCGTTCTCCTCCAGGTGGGTCTCGACGATAACGGGATTGATGAGGATGATGGGTTCCTTCTCCGCGGGGTTCAGTGAGGCGTCGATGGTTATGAGCCTCAGCGGGAGCCCCACCTGTGGTGCCGCCAGTCCCGCACCATGGGCGAGGACCATCGTCTCGATCATGTCTGTCGAGATCTTCACGATGGCATCCGTGATGTTTTCGACAGGTTTCGCAAGCTTCCTGAGAACAGGATCGGGAATGACACGAATATCGATTGTTGACATGCACTATTTTAAAACCATCCGGGCGCAGAGTCAATAACTGGAACAGTCTATCTCACCGTCGTTGACACCATCATCGGGAGGACTTAACTTGATTTCATCTCAGAAGCCAACCAAGGAGGTTCCAATGGCCGACAGACAGAGTGGAAAGGTGAAGGTGCTTGGTTTCGCGGGAAGCTTAAGGAAAGGGTCCTTTAACAAGATGCTCCTCAGGGCCGCAGCCGAGGTTGCACCCCCGGATGTGGAACTGGAGATAATTGACATCGAGGGGATCCCCCCTTTCAACCAGGACCTGGAGAACGAACCCCACGAGAAGGTCAGCGAGCTGAAGGAAAAGGTCAAGGCAGCCGATGCCGTTCTGATAGCCACACCGGAATACAACTACTCCGTTTCAGGCGTTCTCAAGAACGCCCTCGACGCAGCGTCGAGACCGTACGGCACGAACCCCTTCGAGGGCAAACCCGTCGCGATCATGGGAGCATCCATCGGTATGCTCGGGACCGCGAGGGCACAGTACCACCTGCGCCAGACATGTGTCTTCCTCAATTGCCTTGTTCTCAACAGGCCCGAGATAATGGTCCCCTTCGCCGAACAGAAATTCGACGCCTCGGGCAATCTGACAGATGACAGGACCAGACAATTGATCCAGGAACTCCTGGCCGAACTGGCCAGTTGGGTCAGGAAGCTCCGCTGAACAGGGCTTCAGAACGAGATCGCCAGGCCTCCCACGAGAACATCCGCGTCGCGGTCGTGGTCTGTGGCGATCCGATGAAAGACCGTACGGAGACCCAGGCGAGGTGTGAACCACCAGACAGCCGTCAGGGAAATCACTGCGTTCACATCGTCTCTCGCACCTGAGTCATCCCGTCCGTACTTGTCCCGCGCAAGATACGCTCCCGCACCGATGCCCAACCCGAGGCGATCGCCGTAGAACGTTCGCACTGCCCACACCTCGGACATCACTCCGTACCGGCCTACGGGGCGCCTGTCGCCTTCATGGAGCCATGCCACCGTCCAGTCGAAATCAGGGGAGAGGTTCCGACGGTACTCGACACCAACGGAGAGGGCACTGCTGTGATCGCAGTTCAAAGCGGTCCCGCCCATAAAGAGGCCCACCTCGTTCTCCGTCGAATGGCCGCCGGGCGGAAAACTCCCTCGGCCTTCGTCACCGAGCAGATACCCTATGCCAATGGAGGCCGAAAGGGTGTTGAAACCGTTGGAGCCACCTATATAGTTGCCTCGCGCCTGCAACAAAAAGGGGCTCCGCGCGTACCACGTGATCGCGCCGCTAAAGATGGCCCCCAGGCCATGTTGGATCTCGCAGCTGCACCCCGACGCTCCTTCTCGCGTATCGGAGAAGAAGTAGGGGCCGACCCCTCCGGCGAAGGAAACACTCGGACCTAACGGGGTACCCCGTCCCCATATCTGGAAGGCGATACCGTCCCTGTCGTGCTCCGATTGGTGCCCCTCGTTAATATAGGACGCGCTGACCGTTGCATGTTCGGTGAGATGCTGGAAATACGCGACAGACCAATGGCCCCTGGTGGACGTACCCCTGTCCGCACGTGAGACAAGACCCCCGTTCACGAATATCTCCTGACCTGAAACGGGACGGAAAGGAACGAGGAAGATCACCAGAACGAACACAGCGGCAAAGACCTTTACACGTTGCCAGCCTGCGGCATACACGAAAACATCCTCACTTCACAACGGGGGACCGTACTCGGACTGATTCGCGCGCACGGTGGTCAAAGCGGAGCCCGGCAAGCCGAAACGAACGGCCTTCCCGATCATCCAAAATGCCCTCCTCCGCATGTATAGACCGCATAACTCCCAATCGGGCGTACATCAGGTACAGACTAGCACACTGCATCTCCAATCTCTGTCACAACACCGACATTAATCACGTAGTACTTTCGCACTCAACCCTGTCATCCAACGGTGCTACAGGAGTTCCCGCCGCAGACGGGATGCAAAGACGGCCGAATCCTGGCGGGCGCCGGGATCCGGCCGCATCTTTTCTCTGAGCGTTCTGTTCATTGCCTCTGCACCCTCGAGTCCTGTCAACGACAGGACAGGCGTGAGGCATTGTTTCACAGCCTCGGTTTCCTCCCCTCCACCAGGCAATCCATCCTGTCGCCCGTGCGCAGAAGCTTGATGCCCTCGAAGCCTGCCTCCGCCAGTCCTGACCTCACCTCTTCGAAGGTATATGTGCTGCCGCCCCGGGTGTTCACGAGCATGTTGATGGCGAAGAGCGCTCCCGCCGACGGGGCGGTGCGGGTCTCGTCCATGATGTGATCGCGGATGAGTATTGTCCCACCGGGGATAAGGGAGGCCCACGCCTTGCGGTAGAGTGCGACGTTTTGCGCGGGATCGTTCTGGTGGATTATGGCCGAAAGAAGGACAAGGTCATGCTCCCCCGGCAGGTCGTCCTTGTAGAAATCACCGGGAACGAGGTCCACTCTTTCCGACAGGCCCTCCGAGGCTATCTTCTCCCGGGCCATGGGTATGACAGCCCCGAGGTCGAAGACCGTAGCCCTCAAGAGAGGGTTCTTCCGCAGGAAGGCCGCCGTGTAGGTCCCTGACGCCCCTCCCACATCGAGAAGTCTCCTATACCGTTCAGAATCATAAGATTCCGCTATCTCCAGGGACAGGTCCCTGCCTATGACATCCATGGCGCCGATGAAGGCTGCCAGGGTTTCGGGGTCCATCCGGCTTGCGTGCCTGCGCTTTCCCTTGAGCCCTTTCTTCACCATGCGTGAAAGGTCTCCCCACGTGTCCCAGAGCCTGTTCATGTGGAGCACCATGGGACGGATCGACCTGGCATGACGCGAGGACAGGAGCGCTCCGCTCTCTCTCAGAGAGTAGGACCCGTCTGTCTTCGCAAGAAGACCCAGGGAGGCAAGGGCATCGAGAAGACGCGAGAGCGCCCGGGCGTTAAACCCCGCCCTCTTCGCCAGGGCGGCCGGCGTCGCTGGCGTCCCGTCGAGAAGAGTGAATATATCGAGCTCCACGGCGGAGAGGATCACCCTGCTCTTTGTGAAGGCGCTGACATCCGACATCAGTGAACCGTATAATGTGTGCTCGATCATGGTAGTCTCCTTGCCATAGTGTGCCGTGTTCAGCCTGCGGCGACGTGGGTCACGGCGAAGTCCCCCTCCGCGGGGTCCCAGGTCAGCGAAGAGTTCTTCTTCCAGTTCACGTCGTCCTCGCGGGGATGGTCCTCCCGGAAGAAACTGCCGCGGCTCTCCTGTCTCACGAGGCTCGCAGTAAGGATTGCCTTGAGAGTCACCACCGCCGCCGTCAGGTCCATCTTCACGCACCTCTCACGCCTCGTGCCCGGCACGATCCCATTGAGTTCCCGGTGGACCTCGCGGGCCGACTCAAGGCCTTTCGTCAATCCCTCCGCCGAGCGTATCACACCCGCGTTATCCCAGGCTATCCTCCTTATCTCTCCCTTTATGTCGCCGAGGGACTTTCGCGAACCCCCCGATTCCCCGCCCCCGGCAGTCCGGAGTTCCTGAGGTTCCATTCTTACCCCCCTCGGGCTCCCCTCGCTGAAATGCGCGGCATTGCGTCCCGCCAGAGTCCCGAAAACAGCGCACTCCATCAGGGCGTTCCCGCCGCGCCTGTTGGCACCGTGGAGACCCCACGTCACCTCTCCGCAGGCGAAGAGCCCGGGCAGTCCGGACTGACAGGTATCGTCGGTCATCACGCCTCCCATCATGAAATGCACCGCCGGAGAAACCGGGAGGGGTTTCGTCGCAAAATCGTGCTTGATGAGCTTCAATAGGCTCAAAGGGTGCTCGTTCCACACTTCCCCGGGCACTTTTCGGCAATCGAGGAACACGGTCCCCTTCCGGGTTTCCCGGTAAAGCTCTATGGAAAGCTCGTCACGCTTCTTCATAACGGCATCGGTCAGGCTGCCAAGGCTGTACTTGACAGCCAGGTCCTCTCCGGCGCTGTTGACAAGTTCTATGGTCTCGTGAATGGGCGGATAAACGATGGTCGCCGGCAGGCCCTCTGTCGCGACAACAACAGGAAAGAACTGTACGAATTCCATATCGATGAGGGGAAGGCCGGCGGCCGCGGCAAGGTAATATCCCTGTCCCATGATGTATTTCTGATTGTCATTCCTGAGGTACATGGCACCGGCGCCGCCCGTTGCCAGGACAACGGCATCTGCACGGCAAGCAATATTCCCGCCACGGGCGTCTATGCCTTCTATGCCTTCCGCCACCCCGCCTTTCTTCACGATACCGGTGACATAGAGGTCCCGAACGACCCGGATGCCCGGACGGGAGTTTATCGCCCCGGCCACCCCTCTGACCAGCGAAACTCCCGCGATGACCCGGGGATCGGGCGATCTCACCTGGTAATAGGTGCCCATGGCTCCAACGGGGACCCCGAAGGATTTCAGTAACGCAACGACCTCGCGGCTCATCTCCCCCGCGATCCTGACCTTCTTCCTGTTGTTCAGGAATCGCCCTATCTCCATCGTCTCCCGGACGTATTCCTGCACACCGTACGAGTCGGAAACACCCGCGAAGACCGCGTTCGACATGGCCGTGTTCGTTCCAAGCCCCACAGAGCCCCTGTCGACGAGTGTCACCTCGGCACCCTCATCCGAGGCCGCGACGGCCGCCATCATCCCGGCTAGCCCCGCTCCAACGACAATAACTCCGTTTTTCATGTTCCTTTGCCCTTCTTATTCAATGTCTTCATTGCCGTGTTCCGGTGTCTGGTGGCCATAAAGGAGGGACGCGTAAAGGATGGCGCGTCAGTTCTGGCCCCTGTAGATGGCCCTGAACTCCTCCACGAGGAGCACATTGAGCAGGTCCTTTATGTGCTCGGGAGGTTTCCCGAACCAAGAAAACTTGCCGTCGACGGCAAGCATGCTGAAGGCCCTCTTCTTCACCGGATCATACAGAACGATGATCTGGCTCGTGTCGCACATGTGAGGCTTGCAGCACACGACAAGCACGAAACTCTCCCTGGATACCCGTATCATACGGTTCTTGCCCTGGGCGGTACCCGTGAGGGACTTTACCCAATCCTCGAACTCACCCTCCCGGGTCATCGCCGTGTAGGCCTCCAGGAAATCGTCCACTTTGAGCATCTCCCACGGATAGACCTCATACTTCTTATACTGCTCGGGGAAGGAGACAAATTCGATCACGATCTGTGACCTTCCGCTCTTCGGCTTCCCGACGGACTGACTCTTCGGGGTCTGGCCATGGACGTTCATGACACCAGAAACAAAGAGGAACACGGTTGCCACTATCGGAATCATGATCCTTCTCATCGCATCTCCTCAATGAATCGCTATATGTCCAGCAGATATCCCTTTTTGGCTAGCCATTCCTTGCGCCTCTTGTAGTCGGGCATCACCTTCCCGATATATTCCCAGAACCGTTTCGAATGGTTCTTGATCTTTGTGTGCGCGAGTTCATGGACCACGATATAGTCAATGACATCAATGGGGGCCATGACGAGACGAAAACTGAAGGAAAGCCTGTTGTCGGAGGAACAGGAACCGTAACGGGTTCGGGCGCTCGTTATCCGTACGCCCTTCCAGGTCAGGTCGAGACGCCCGGCATGGAAACCGACACGTTCAGGGAAGATCTGGCGCGCCCTCTGCCTGTACCATTCCCGGAACATCTCGCGGCCGTCGGCGTTGTGATCGTTGCACAGCCGGAACGTACCGGAGTAGAGGGTCAGCCTTGCCGACCTCCCTTCAATGACCTCCAGGGGATACTCTTCACCCAGATAGAGGAACCGCTCCCCCGTCACGTAACGCCTCGGTCCGGCCCTGCCGATGATCTCCTTGTATTCCTTGAGTTTCTTCTCTATCCAGGGAATCTTCGACCTGAAGAACCGGTTTATCTCCTCGTCCGGCGTCCTTTCGGGGACAAGAATGACGACGGCGCCGTCCCTCTCCACCTTCAGCGTCATCGTTCGTTTACGCATCCTGCTGCGAACGACGCGGTAGCTGAGAAAATCCGTCTCGTTGAAGAGAGAAGCCTGTCCTTCCACGTTCCCTCTGACAGCTTGCAGCCTTCCCGGACCAGTCCGGGTCTCAGATCTCCAGTTCCTCTCCCGGGTGGGGTACATGCGTCGCGAGCCCCAGTTTCTCCCTCACGACCCTTTCGAACTCCAGGGCGACAGGTTCATCGCCATGGACGATAAAAACCCGTGGGTTGTTCGTGAAGGCGCCGAGCCACTCGAGGAGCTCTCCCTGGTCGGCATGGGCTGAAAACCCGCCTATGGTGTGCACTTTCGCCCGTATGGCCATCTCCTCGCCGAGGATATAAGCCCTCTTCGCCCCGTCGACGATATACCGGCCCAGCGTCCCGGGCACCTGGAAACCGGTGAAGATGATGCTGCACTCCCGCCTCCAGATGTTGTGCTTGAAGTGATGACGGATCCTGCCCCCCTCGCACATCCCGCTGCCCGCAATAATGATGGAACCCGACTTGATCCGGTTGATCTTCTGGGATTCTTCGATGGAGGCGGTGAAGTGGATCCTCATCCCCGCCGAGCTTCTGAATGTGAAGGTGTTCAACGTTTCGGCATCGAAGAACTCCGGATGAGACATGTATATCTTCGTGGCCTTATCGGCTAGAGGGCTATCCACGTATACATTGATGTCGCTGAGACGCTTTTCCCTCACCAGTCTGTTGAGGATATAGAGAACGTCCTGCGTCCTGCCCACGGCAAAGGACGGCAGGAGCACGTTTCCTCCCCGCTTGAAAGTCTCCTTGACGACCGCTTCCAGTTCACTGATGCTCGCCTCCAGGTCTTTGTGGAAACGGTTCCCGTACGTGGACTCGACCACAACATAATCGGCCTCCGTGATGTACTGTGGGTCTCTTATGATAGGGTTCCCACTCTTGCCAATATCCCCGGAGAAGACTATCTTCTTGTCCCGGTTTCCGTCACGAAACCACAGCTCGAGGCTGGCCGATCCCAGTATGTGCCCCGCGTCGACGAAACGGAACCTCATCCCGCCCGGGAGCTGGTGCAGGGAATCATAGCCGTTCTTGTCAAAATACGGAAGGCAGGCCTTTACATCCTGAGTTGTATAAAGGGGCTCGAATATCTGGTCTTTGCCGGCTCTCTGCGCCTTCTTCGTCTGCCACTCGGCGTCCTTTTCCTGGATATGCGCCGAATCGAGGAGGATGATCTCTGCCAGTTCCGCCGTGGCGGACGTGGTCAGTATCTTGCCTGCATAACCTCCGGCCGTAAGGCGCGGTATCAGCCCCGAATGGTCAAGGTGCGCGTGGGTGAGAAGGAGCGTATCGATCTGGTCCGGATGAAACCGAAAAGGCTCCCGGTTCAAGGCATCGGAATTCCTGCCCTGGTTCATACCGCAATCCACAAGAACCTGCGTACTATCCGTCAACAGATGGAAGCACGACCCCGTAACCTTTCTGGCAGCACCGAGAAACCTGATCTTCATTCGTCACCCCTCGGGAATCGATATGGAACCGGACCGGACCTAAGCCTGGAATGATTTGATTATACCCGGAGGATTTCCGCTTTTCAAGGGATTAAAAGCGGCTTGAATGGCTTGAATGGCTTGAATGGCTTGAATGGCTTGAGAGTGAGAAGAAAAAGGTCAGAAGCTGTCGGATTGGAGAAAGTCCTCGTCCCGGCTCTTGCCGGCGGAACAGGCTGTGCCATTATGCGAGGTTCTTAACCCTCAAGCCATTCAAACCATTCAAGCGATTCAAGCCGGTTCTAGGATTCGGGGCTGCGGTAGTAGGGGAAGTGGGTCACGACCTTGGCCTCGATGTCGTCGAGGACCGCCCCGGCGAATTCCCGGAGGTCGGCGGCGGTTTCCCAACCGGGAGGGTCGTAGTCCTCGCCGCTCATGAGCATCAGGAAATTGACGAGCCTCGGCGGCCTCCAGGTCATCATGGCATTGACCGTCTCCGCCACGTCCGTCTCTACGACGACCTCACCCTTCAAAATCGCGTGCAGGGCGGCATGCACACAATGGAGGCTCTCATCCAGCGCTTCTTCGCCGTCCATTTGCAGAAGCTCTCGCGCCTTCACATTGACCGGCATCCTGTTCAGTTCCCTGATGAAATCTGTGTCGTTCATGGCATCCACCCGCTTCTATTTACACCCACGGCATGGACATAATCAAGAATTTTCACGTCCGATCCTTTGTGAAAATACATTGACTCCTCCCTTTTTCCGGTGATATCATTAGTAATGTTTGGTCTGGGCGTTCCCGAAATAATCATAATCCTGGTCATCGTGATCCTTATATTCGGTGCCGGCAAGCTGCCTTCAATCATGTCGTCTCTGGGCAAGGGCATCAAGGATTTCAAAAAAGAGGTCAAGGACACCGACAGCAAGGGTCAGTAACGTTACACGTTGGCATCAACTGCGGGGGCATGGAGGTACCGGCGTGGACAGCAAGATCTTTATCGGCATCGGCTCCAACATCGGCCAGAGCTTCGAAAACTGCAAGACGGCGATAAAACGCATATCCAGCGACGAGAGGGCGGGCCTTCGGTCCATATCGTCCTTCTATTCCACGTCGCCCGTCTCGGAGATAAAGCAGGACGATTACATCAACTGCGCCGTGGAGATCGACTGGCAGGGCACCCCCTTCGACCTCCTCGACTTCCTTAACAGCATTGAATCCTCGATGGGCCGCCTGCGGGAGGAGAAGAACGGGCCGCGCGTCATAGACCTCGACATCCTCATGTACGGCGACGGCATCATCGACGACGACTGCCTCACCGTCCCCCACAGGGAACTCCACCGCAGAAGGTTCGCCATAGTCCCCTTAATAGAGATAGACCCCGATCTCATCCACCCTACCCTCAAAAAACCGTTACGCGGCTTCCTCCCGGACATCCCCCCCGACCAGCAGGTGATAAGGCTCGAGGGGATCAACTACGGGGAAGAGTGAAAAAAGGCGTTTCAAGTCTCACGTTTCAGGTTTCAGGTTAGAGGCTAAACGGGTTCACGTAGCACCACTCTTTTTCCTGAAACCTGAAACCTGGAACCTGAAACGATCTTTTCTTCCTGGAACCTGGGACCTGAAACCTGGGACCGTTTTTTCAGGGCTTGATTATGACCTTGATCGATTCGCGGCCGTCGGAGACGAGACGGAAGCCCTCGACTATGTCTTCGAGGGGGAGGCGGTGGGTTATGAGGTCTTGTACGGTGACCGCGCCCGTCTCGATGAGGGCCATCGCCTCCACGATGTCGGGGGGGCCGCAGTAGTAGGACGTGAGGATGGTGATCTCCTTCATCCAGAAGTCGTTGACGGGCACCACAACCTCGTCCCCGGGTCCGGGGACGGCGAACAGGACGATGGTGCCGCCCTTGTCGACACATTGCCAGGCGGCCTCCACGGCCTGACGGGCCGAAGAGCAGAGGATCACGATATCCGCCTTTCTTCCGTTTCCGGCGATAAGTCTCTCAGCGACGTCTTCGGAACCGTCGACGACCATCGTCGCGCCGGCCCGGGCGGCAAAGTCGAGCTTCATCGGGTTGACGTCGACGGCCACGACCCTGCATCCCCTGGCGGCGGCAAGTTTCACATGGAGAAGTCCCGACATTCCGCAGCCTATAACGAGGACCGTGCGTCCTTCCTTCACCCCCGCAAGCCGCTGTGCCCGACAAGCGCACGCCAGGGGCTCTATGAAGGTGCTCTGTTCATAATTGATGCCGTCCGGGAGAGGGTACGTCCCCTTCTCAACGAATATTTCCGGCACGAGGACGTATTCGGAAAACGCGCCGGGCAACCGCTCCTTGATCTCCGTGCACTGAGGGAAGTGCCCGTTTGCACAGTAGACGCATGACCCGCAGGGTATCTTGGGAGGGATGAAGACCCTGTCCCCCGGCCTGAACCTCTCGACGGCGGAGCCAACCGCCGCAACCTCGGCGCCGATCTCATGACCCTGCACGAGCGGTGCCCTCGGAAGGCGGTACCATTCCACGATGTCGCTTCCGCAGATGCCGCACGCATGGACCTTCACCACCATCTCCCGCGGGCCGGGAACAGGGATCGGGACTTCTTCTATGCGTATGTCCCGGTTGTTGTACCAGTAAGAGACTTTAATATCTATCCCCCGTCGATCGGTCTTCCGTCAGCCCTTTTCCTTGAGACTCCTGTACAGGTCGAACGCATCGGCCGGGGTCATGTTCTGGTGCACCACGGCACCCACAGCCTGTATCATGGCGACGGGCGCGTCGGACTGGAAGATATTTCGCCCCATGTCCACACCGGACGCCCCCTGCTGCACTGCATTGTAGGCCATGGTCAGGGCGTCGAGCTCGGGTATCTTCTTTCCGCCCGCCATGACGATGGGCACCGGGCAGGAGGCCGTAACCGTGTCGAAATCCTCTTCCACGTAGTAGGTCTTGATGTAATGCGCTCCAAGCTCCGCGCAGATGCGGCAGGCAAGCTGGAAGTACTTGGCGTCACGGGCCATGTCCTTCCCCACCGCGGTGACGGCGAGAGTCGGGATGCCGTAGCGGTTCCCGATGTCAACCATCCTCGTCATGTTGATGATGGACTCCTTTTCGTACTCTCCGCCGATGAAGACCTGCACCGCCATGGCACAAACATTAAGGCGTATCGATTCCTCGATGTCCACGGCGATGTCCTCGTTGGAAAGCTCCTTCAGGATGCTGGCCCCGCCGGAGACCCTCAGGACTATTGCCTTCGACGTCGACGGCGGAACGACGCTGCGCAGGATGCCCCGCGTCAACATCAACGTGTCCGCGTAGGGAACGAGGGGGAGAATATTGATGTCCACCCTTTCGAGACCCGTCGTCGGCCCCTGGAAATACCCGTGGTCTATGGCAAGCATGACCGTCCGCCCTGACTGAGGGTTGAATATCCGCGCCAGCCTGTTCTTTATGCCCCAGTCCAGCGAATTCGACCCCTTGAGAAAGAACCCCTCGCATGTCTGCGGCCTGTCCGTATAGAAATTCTTCGCTTCCTTTATCCCGTCGATATCAGGCATCATTATCTCCTTCTTTCACGTGTAATATCCCGCCCTATCAAAAAGTGCTTCACTGCGCAGAGTATAGAACAATGCACCCTGCCGTTCAAGCCGAAAAAGGGAAGAGTTATCTCGCGCCTTCCCGCCTTCGGCAGGCTCACGGATCACGGCCTGGTGGGGGGGAAGGGGATAGGACGAATAGGAAATAGGTCCTATCTCCCCCCCACTCCCACCTCACCCTCAGCGCTCCAAAGATAAGCCTTCCCCGGCCTCGCCCATCTGTGCTAAAAACTTACAGAAAGGACGGTGCCATGGCTGACGATGCGAAAATAGGGCAGATCATCGAGATCGGGCGCGACATGTTCCTTCGGGGGCTTGTAAGCTCCCATGCGGGGAACATCAGTGTGCGGGAAGGTTCGCGGGTGTATATCACGCGAAAGGGGGGCATGACGAGCCGTCTCTCGCCTCCCGATATCGTGGAAGTGGACATGGAGCACTCCGACGACCCCGCCATCCTCCTCGCCTCGTCGGAATACATCATCCACCGCGCCATCTACGCCGCAACCGGCGCCGGAGCCGTGGTCCATGCCCACCCGCCCTACGCCACCCTTCTGTCCATGAGCGGAGAGCTCGTCCCCGTCGACGTCGAAGGGGGCTATCACCTGGGGCGCGTCCCCGTCGCCTCCCCTCGCAACCCCACCGCCTCCGAAGACGCGGCCCGCGCCGTAAGCGATCTCATGAAGACGAACCGGGTCATCCTCGTCAGGGCCCACGGCAGCTTCGCCCGCGGCGAAACCCTGGAAGAGGCCTACATGCTCACAAGCACCCTCGAGGCATCCGCATTTTATCTATGGAACATAGACAAAATGCGGGCTTAAGCCGTTTTTAGTATCCCTCTGCCAACCCCTCCCTCCTCGGGTCTGCGGCGCCGTACCGTTTCCCGGTCGCCGGGTCGATGAGGATGCTTGTTGCCGAGCCCATGGGGCCTCTTAAGACCACGTTGTGGCCCATCTGTTCCAGGATCTTCACCGTATCGGGGCTTATCCCCTTCTCGATGCGCAGTTCGTCAGGCATCCATTCATGATGGACCTTGGGGGCGTTGACCGCCTCCTGGATGTTCATCCTGTGGTCGACGACGTTGAGGATGACCTGGAGGACCGTCGAGATGATGCGGGAACTGCCGGGACTGCCCGTCACGAGAAGGAGTCTCCCCTGCCGGAAGACCATCGTGGGGGCCATGGCCGTTATCATCCTCTTATTCGGGGCAATGGCGTTGGCCTCACCCTCGATGATCCCGGCGCCATCGGGCTTGCCGGGGTTGGCGTTGAAGTTGTCCATCTCGTTGTTAAGGAGAAATCCGGCGCCATCGACTACTATTCCGCTGCCGAAGTTCCCGTTGAGGGTGTACGTGGCCGACACCGCGTTACCCTGCCCGTCGACGATGGAAAAATGGGTCGTTTCGTCCTTCTCGTAGACCTTCGCGTCCCCCGAGCGTATCTTGTTGCTCGGGGTCGCCCGCGCGGGATCGATACCCTCCGCCAGCTTCGCTCCGTATGTCTTCGACGTCAGCCCCCTTATGGGGATGGAGACGGCATCGGGATCGCCGGCGTAGACGAAAAGGTCGGCGAAGGCTCGCCTCATCGCCTCCGCAATAAGGTGTATGCCTGCGGCGCTGTTGTGCCCGGCACGGGCGAGGTCGAACTTCTCCAGGATATTGAGGGTCTCGGCGATACAGACGCCGCCCGAACTCGGGGGGTACATCGAGTACACGTCATGTCCCCGGTAGACGGTGTGGACGGGTCTGCGAACCACCGGCTCGTAGGCGGCAAGGTCCTCTTTCGTCACGAGGCCGGAGTTCTCCTTCATCTGCCTCGCTATCCTCGCTGCGATCTCCCCCCTGTAGAAGACGTCCGGGCCTCCCTTCGCGATGGCCTTCAACGTCCGGGCAAGGTCCTTCTGGACAAACAGGTCGCCTGCCTCGTAGTACCCGCCCGACGGCTTGAAGAATATCCCCGCCGATCCGGGACGGGCCTTGAGTGGTTTCTCATAGGACTTGATATCCGAGGAAAGGCCGGAGGTCATCAAAAACCCTTTCTGAGCGTACCTGATCGCCGGCCTCAAGGCCTCACCAAGGGACATGGTCCCGTACTTCCCGAGCGCAAAGGCGAGACCCGCCACCGTTCCCGGCACCGCCACCGCGATGTAACTTTCGCGGCTGAGCTTCGCGTCCGCCTTCCCGTCCCTGACGAACATGGTGCGCGATGCCGCGGCGGGCGCCTTCTGCCAGAAATCGAGGGCAATGACCTCCTTCGTCGCGGCGTTGTGGATGAGCATGAACCCGCCCCCGCCGATATTGCCCGCCCTGGGCAGGGTAACGGCCATGACGAAGGCCGCGGTCACCGCCGCATCGACGGCATTCCCTCCCTTCTTAAGGACAAGCAGCGCCTCCTTCGTCGCCAGCTCCTGCCCCGTCACAACCATCGCTCGCTTCCCCTCGACGGGAAATGCAATGGCCGTCTCCTCTGCCGAAGCATCACGAGCCGGCATCACGACAGACACCAGCGAAATAAGGAACAACAGGAACATCACAATACAGGCCTTCTTCATAGTCATCATCCTCGCTCTTTTTTAAAGGCGGCTTGAATGGCCTGGTTTGAATCACTTGAGGGTTGAAGACGTTGCGTGTCCGCGCGGTCCGCCAGCCCGGCAAGGGCTGGGGCCATGACTCTCTCCTATCCGACTGTTTCTGGTTTTTTGTTTCTCACTCTCAAGCGATTCAAGCTGTTTTCTTCCTGTCCAGCACCTTCCTCACCATCTGCAGCAATTCGAAGGGGGCTATGGGTTTGGGGAGGAAGTCGAATTCGGAGTCGGCGATGCCGCGGTTCAGAATGGTGTCCCTCGTATGACCGCTGGTGAAGAGAAAGGCAACCCCGGGATCGACCTTCCTTATCTCTTCGTAGACCTCTCTCCCGTTCTTCTTCGGCATGACGGAATCGACTATGATCAGGTCTATCCCCTTGTTCTTCCCATGCTTGTCAATTGCGTCCTCGCCATCGACGGCCTCTATCGTCCTGTATCCATGCCTCACAAGGACCTTCGTTACGAGGCGCCTCAGGTCGGCATTGTCCTCGGCCACAAGGATGGTCTCCGTGCCCCTCTGCATCACGGGCTCGGGTGGCTCCTCACGCGGCACCTCGAAGCTGACGAGGGGGAGATATATGCGGAAGGTCGTGCCCTTGCCCGGTTCGCTGTAAACGTTGATGAACCCGTCGTGCTGCTTCACAATGCCGTAGACGGTGGACAGACCGAGCCCCGTGCCCCTGCCCACCTCTTTCGTGCTGAAGAAGGGATCGAAGATCTTCTCCTTCGTCGCCTCATCCATTCCCGTTCCGGTGTCGGAGACGATCACCATCGCGTACGCGCCGGGCTTTCCGTAACCGTGGGTATGGACGAACCTCTCGTCGATGTCGGTCTGCGATGTCGCGATGAGGAGCTTCCCTCCTTTCGGCATGGCGTCACGTGCGTTGGCGACAAGATTGAAGAGTATCTGGTCGATCTGGGTGGCATCGGCCATGATGACCATATCCTGAGGCTGAAGGGATACACGGAAGTCCACGTCTTCCGTCAGCAGCCTCTTGAGGAGCTTCTCCGTCGATCTTATCGTATCGTTGATGTTCACGGGATTGAGGACAATGGGCTGTTGCCTCGAAAAGGCGAGAAGACTCCGGGTCAGGTTCGCCGCCTTCTGGGAGGCCGAGATGATCTGCTCGACATAGAGCCCCAGGGGATCGTGCCTGTCCATCTCCATCTGCAAAAGGCCGGCATACCCCATCAGCGTGGTGAGGATGTTATTGAAATCGTGAGCGATCCCTCCCGCAAGACTGCCAATGGCCTCCATCTTCTGTGATTGGTGGAGCTGTCGTTCAAGCTTCTTGAGCTCCGTGATGTCCTCGCAGGTCACCAGGTAATCACCGGAAGCAAGCTTCAGGGGAATGAAATTGACCATCTTCTGCGAGCCGTCGGCACACGTGGCGGCGAAGACCTTGAGCTTCCTCTCTCCCCGCGACAGGCCGCCGATCTCCTCCTTCCAGGTCGTGATCGCCTCCTGCCTCAACCTGTCGTCCGGGTAGACCCTCCTGAACCAGGTCCTTCCGTCGGGGATGTCGCTGAGGTCGTATCCGAACATGTCCCTGAACCTCGAGTTCATGTAGGTGTAGCGGCCCTTATTGTCGATCAGTACCATGCCGAAGGGCGCGTTGTCGGAGAGGGTCTTGAGCTTCAGCCTTTCATTGTTGAGGGCCTCCTCGGCCTGTCGTCTCTCGACCACCTGCCGCTCCAACTCCCGCGTACTTTCCTCCAGTGCGGCCATCTTCTTTTCCAGCTTTGCAATGAGCCGCCTGTTGTACTCCGTCAAATAGTCCTCTTCGTCGGCAAAGGCCTCCCCGCGCCTCCCGGCCGCTGCCGCCAAAACCCTGTCGATAGCGCCGAGAAGTTTGTCGGGCTCCATCGGTTTGATGAGGTATTCGTCGGCGCCGATGCCGAGCCCCAGCTTCCTGTCCTTCTCGTCGGTGTACGTGGCGGTGTAAAAGATGAAAGGGATGGCGCCGAGGTCTTCCCTCTTCTTGCACTCGCGGCACAGCTGGAACCCGTCCATTGCGGGCATCAGGATATCGGAGATGATGAGGTCACACCGGGTCCCGGACAGGCGGTCGAGCGCCTCCCGGCCGTTGCGGGCGCTTATGACCTCGTGGCCGGCGCCTTTAAGCATGACCTCCAGATAGTAGAGATTGTCCGTGTTGTCGTCGGCGATAAGGATCTTCACGTGGTCTCCTTCCCCTGGCCGCCAAAACAGCGTTTCATGTCGTCAATGAAGGTCTCGGGATCGATGGGTTTCTCGATATATCCCGAACAACCCGCCTCGAGCGCCTTTTCCCTGTCTCCGGTCATGGCGTAGGATGTCACCGCTATGATGGGCATGGTCTTCAATTCATCATGGCTGCGCAGTTCCCTTGCAACGCCGTATCCGTCCATGTCGGGCAGCTGTATGTCGAGCAGTATGGCGCAAAGCCCCGGGGAGAGGGCCTTGTCTATCCCTTCTTTCGCGCTTGTCGCCTCCACCACGCGAAACCCGTTCTTCTCGAGAAGGAACCTCATGAGATACATGTTCTGCTCGTTGTCCTCGATCACCAGTATCCCGTCCTTCATGCCTCCTCCTTCCTCTGCGCCGGGAAAACAACGGTGAAAGTGCTGCCTTCACCGATGACGCTTTGAACGCTGATCTGTCCACCCATCATATCGACGAGCTTCCTGGTGATGGACAGGCCGAGCCCCGTGCCTTCGTGCCTGCGGGACAGCCCGGTGTCCACCTGTTGAAAGGGATTGAATATCCTGTCCAGGTCCCCGGCGTCTATGCCGATCCCCGAATCCCGCACGGTCAGGACTACATCCCCATCCCGCGCCGCGCAGGATATCTCTACAAACCCTTTTTCGGTAAACTTGATCGAATTGTTAACGAGGTTTATGATGATCTGCTCGACCCGCCTCCTGTCCCCGACGAAGGTCCCTATTTCTCCGGCCGTCCTGAGGGAGAGGGCGAGGCCCTTCTTCTCGGCCAGCGGCGTAACGAGACCCACCACCCTGTCGATGGAGGCCATGAGGTCGAAGGACTCCGCCTCGATGTCGAGTTGACCTGCCTCGATCTTGGAGATGTCGAGGACGTCGTTGATGAGATCGAGGAGATGGCGGGAACTGTTCTGCACCATGCCGAGCTGTTTGCGCTGTTCGTCGTTGATCGGCCCCGCCAGTCCCTGGACCAGAAGCCCGGTGAATCCGATGATGGAGTTGAGCGGCGTGCGAAGCTCGTGGGACATGGTGGCCAGAAAAGCCGACTTCAGATGGTCGGCGGATTCCGCTCTCTCCCTGGCTACCTCCAGTTCGGCCGTCCTTTCCGCCACCAGCTCCTCGAGATGGTTCCGGTACTTCACCAGCTGATTCTCGGCCATCCTGCGCGCCGTGATGTCCTCCATGGTTATCAGTATCTCCCCGTCGTGAAGCCTGACAGGTGTGAAATTGACTATCTTCTCCGTTCCATCGGCACAGATAACCCTGTTCTCATAGGCCCTGTTCTCGCCGGGGGTGAACCTCTCCACCATTTCGAGCCATGCCCCTATCACCCGGTGCCTGTACTCGCGGTCGGGATATGCCTTTCTGAACCACGTCCTGCCGTCGGGAACGTCATTCAGGATATAGCCGAACATCTCCGTGAATTTCGGGTTTGCATACCTGTACGTGCCGTCACCGGCGATCATTACCATGCCGAAAGGAGCATTCTCCGTCAGGGCCAGCTCCCTGTCCTTTTCCCTCAGCAGGGCTTCATCCGCCTGCACCCTCTCCAGGATCTCCTTCTCCAGCCGGGCCGTTCGTGACTTGACGCGCATGCGCAGTATGAGGTTGTGTAACAGGACAAGGCAGGCAATGGCTATCACCGAGACTACAGCCCACCTGACCCAGGCCGGGTAGTCCTTCCTGCCTGCAATGCCGGTCCACCGTCTCAGGGAATAGTAGTAGGGAGAATTGCGGTCGGTCTTCAGGGTCTCAATGTAGCGGTCGAGAGCAGCGATGAGATCCGGGCTCTTTCCCTTCGGGGCGGCAAACCTCAGTTCGATGGGGTTGAAGATGAGATTCGTGCGGCGGACATCATGGGCGTCTTCATGAAGAAGACCGAAGAACCGGTTGACGACCCCGGCATCGGCCCTGCCCGCCTTCAACTCCCGGAAAACCTGTTCGTAATTGCCCACCTCAACGAATTCAGCCGTCACCCCGAACCGAAAAAGCATGTCGCGCAGCGCGATGTTGTGGGTATCACCCTTTACCGCGACAAGACGCCTTCCCTCGAGCTGCATGAAGGAATCGACACTCTCCCCCCGCACCGCGTAGACCTGGCCCCAGTTCGAGACGATGCTGTTGCCCGTGAAATCCGCATACCCGGCCCTGTCTTCCGAAAAAGCTATGGCCGCGAGGAGGTCTATCTTCCCGTTCCTCATCATTTCCAGGCAGTGCTCCCAGTCGCAGGAGACGTAGGAAACAGCCCATCCCTCGTAGTGCGCCACGTAGCGGAGGATGTCCATGAACAGACCCTCCCCTTCGCCCCTGTCGTTCACGGATGCCATGGGAAGATTAGGCTCCGCGGCCACACGCACCGTCCGCTTTGCCTCAAGAGGATGCACCGAAAAAACAAAAAGAATAACGAGGACAACGGCTGTTACCAGAAAGCCGGTAAAGTATGGACAAGCTCTACGCCCCAAGGTCTGCCCTCCAGCCGATCAAAGACGCGCTACATTCAGGAACATCCCCAACCCTTCAACCGGTTCTAACGGTTCAAGCGATTCAAGCTATTCAAGCCGCCTCTAGAGCTTCAGCTTCAGCCCCGAATCCCTTTTTTCCGCTGCGTCGTCAGGCTTCATCTCGGCCATCTTTATCTTGAGCCTGACGTCGTTCGGGCTGTCAGCGTAGGCGATGGCGTTGTTGAGGTCCAGAAGCCCCGCCTGGTACATGTCGAAGATATGCTGGTCGAAGGTCTGCATTCCTTCAAAATAGGACTCCGCCATGGTCTCTTTCAGGAGGGTGATCTCACCCTTCAGGATAAGGTCCTTGACCCTCGGGCTGTCGAGAAGGATCTCGATAGCCGCCGCACGCTTGCCCTCCACTGTGGGGATAAGCCTCTGGGATATGATGGCCCGGATGTTGAGGGAAAGCTGCATGTAGATCTGGAGATGGCGCTCGATGGGGAAAAAGTTGAGTATCCTCTCGAGGGCCTGGTTGGCGTTGTTCGCGTGGAGAGTGGCGAGGCACAGGTGGCCCGTTTCGGCAAAGGTTATGGCATCCTCCATCGTCTCCGCGTCCCTGATCTCACCGATGAGGATGACGTCCGGAGCCTGCCGCAGGGTGTTCTTGAGGGCGTTGTAGAAGCTCAAGGTGTCGAAGCCCACCTCCCTCTGCGTGACGACGCTCATCTTGTGCTGGTGGACGAACTCCACCGGGTCCTCGATGGTGATGATGTGGCCGGGCTGATTGGAGTTGCGGTAGTCGATAAGGGCCGCCAGGGTCGTCGACTTGCCGCTTCCCGTGGCTCCGACGACGAGGACAAGGCCGCGCTTGGACATGCATATGTCCTTCATGATGGCGGGCAGCCCCCAGTCATCGATGGTCTTGATCGTAAGTTTGATCTGGCGTACGACAATGCCGATGAAGCTCTTCTGCCGGAAGATGTTCACCCTGAATCTGCCGTATTCAGGCTGAAAGATCGCCAGGTTCATCTCCATCTCTTCCTCGAACTTCACCCGCTGCCGCTCGTTCATGATGGCGTGGGCGATGCTCTTCGTGTCCTGTGCGGTGAGCGCCTTGTCTCCGTAAAGGGAAACGATGCCTTCGATGCGGAACGCCGGGGGCACTCCCACGGTGAAGTAGATGTCCGACGCGTCCTTTTCGACCATGTACTTCAGATACTCATTGATGATGTCCACGGATCACCTCATTGAGCTGCTCAGATAGAATGACACCTCATCCCTCGTTACGAGGTTCTTGGCGATAAGGTCGTTGCAGGCCGCTTCCATGGTCTGCATGCCGATCCCTTTGCTTGTCTGGATCATGGAGGGTATCTGGGCGATCTTGTTCTCCCTGATGAGGTTCCTTATGGCCGGGGTGGCGATCATGACCTCGAAGCCGGCGACCCTCCCTTTACCGTCGCGCCTCTTGAAAAGGGCCTGGGAGATAACAGCCTGAAGGGAACCGGAGAGCATGGAGCGCACCTGGTTCTGCTGGCCCGCCGGAAAGACGTCGATGACCCTGTCCACCGTGTCCGGGGCGGAACTGGTGTGGAGGGTGGCGAAGACGAGGTGGCCCGTTTCCGCCGCCGTCAGGGCAAGCTGGATGGTTTCGAGATCCCTCATTTCGCCGACGAGTATGACGTCGGGGTCCTCACGCAGGGCGCTCCTCAAGGCATTGGAAAAGCTTTTCGTATGCGGCCCCAGTTCGCGCTGGTTGAGGAGACACTTCTTGGAGTTGTGGACAAACTCGATGGGGTCCTCTATGGTGAGGATATGCTCTTTCACGGTATCGTTGATGAAGTCGATTATCGCGGCGAGAGTCGTCGATTTCCCGCTGCCGGTGGGTCCCGTGACGAGGACAAGGCCCTTCTCCAGGCCCGCTATGTCCTTGAATACCCTGGGGAGATTAAGCTCTTCGAAGGTGGGTATCTTGCTGGGAATGGTTCTGAAAACGGCCGATTCGCCGCGGTGCTGCTTGAAGACGTTGACCCTGAAACGGGCGAGGTCACCAAGACCGAAGGAAAAGTCGAGCTCAAGGTGTTCCTCGAAGACCTTCCGCTGGAAGTCGCTCAGTATGTCATAGATCATATTGTGCACGTCTTCCTTATCGAGGGGCGGCAGGTCGACCTTCGTCATTTCGCCGTGTATCCTGATCACGGGGGGTTCCCCGGCGCTGATGTGCAGGTCCGAGCCTCCGCTTTCGAGGGCGAAACGCAGCAATTCAGATATGTCCATGATGTCCTCCTATCCTTCGAGCGATTCTATCTCCTTATATGTCGGCAGATCTTCAAGGCTCTTTAACCCGTAAACCTCGAGAAACCTCTGCGTCGTCCCGAACACCATGCGCTTGACCGCCTCACCATCTCGCCCGGCGATCTCGATGAGCCTTCTCTCCAGCAGGTGCTTGATGGCCCGCGCCGAATCGACACCGCGCACAACATCGATCTCTTTCTTCGTGACGGGCTGCTTGTAGGCGATGATCGACAGCGTCTCGAGCATCGACCGCGAGAGCCCCACGTCCTTTTCCCGAACGAAACGCTTGACCCAGTCGCGGTAGGCGACCTTGGTCCTCATCTGGAAACCGCCGGCGACCTGTGCCACCTCGATGGACCGTCCGGGGTCGGAGAACTCCGCGACAAGAGCGCGAAAGGCGCTCTCGATCTCCTCGGGGGGAAATTCCCCGAGACGCCGCACGACCTGTTTCACCGTCACCGGCCTTGGCGACGAAAAGAGGACCGCCTCTATGATGTTTTTAAGTTCCATCGACCCGCGAACTCCGATACCGTTTCGATGATCCTGTCCGTCTCACGGGGATATTCGAACCATCGCATGTCTTTCTCTTTTGCAAACCAGGTGAATTGCCTCTTGGCATAGCGTCGGGTGTTTTTCTGTATATCTTTTACCATATCTTCATATTCAATGGAACCACTAAGATACCGCAGGATTTCACGGTATCCGATGCTCGAAAACGGCTTCGACCCTTCATCGTAACCCCGCGCCAGAATGCCCCTGACCTCGTCCACGAGACCCCGGGAGAGCATGCCAAGGACCCTCTCGTCGATCCTGCGATAGAGTTCCTCGCGCGGTGCCGTAAGGCCGATGCTTAACAGATCGTACCGCGCCTCACGAAAGCCATGTTCCTTCTCGAGTTCCGAGAACGGCTTCCCGCCGAGAAGATACACCTCCATGGCCCGGACCGCCCGCACGCGGTCCCTGAAGCTTATCCGAAGGGCATACGCGGGGTCGACGGCCTTGAGCCTGTCGTAGAACGCGACGGGGTCCCGAACGTGTTCGGCGCCGAGGCGCTCGCGGAGGGCGTCGTCCCTCTTCGCCGGGAAGAGCCCGTAAAGAAGGGCCTTCAGGTAGAGTCCCGTGCCGCCGACAATAACGGGCACGGCACCCCGTGAGCTGATGTCGGAGATGGCCCTGTCGGCCGCATCCCGGAAGAGGGCCGCGTTAAACTCCTCGTCGGGGTCCACGATGTCGACAAGATGGTGAGCCACCCTTGCGCGGGCCTCGGCCGAGGGCTTCGCCGTCCCTATATCGAAATAGCGGTACACCTGCATGGAGTCGCCGTTGACGATCTCGCCTCGCAGGCCTTCCGCCACCGTGACGCCGAGGTCCGATTTACCCGTGCACGTGGGTCCGCCTATGGCGATAACCCTGATCCTGTTTGATAACATGGATCATATACAGTATAATAACCCCCGGATGTATTCAAGGATTATAAAGTTCACCGTCATCCTCGTCATGCTGCCCATGATCTTCGGGGTAGGCCTCGGCTATGGCCTTGTGAACTACCTCGAGATCCCCGACGTAAAACAGCTCGAAAGCTATCGGCCCAAGTCGGCCACCAGGCTCTATTCCGATGACGGAACCCTCTTTGCGGAGCTTTTCGTCGAAAAGAGGATACCCATCCCGCTGACGGAAATGCCGAAACACCTGAGGCTCGCCTTCGTCGCCATCGAGGATGTGCGGTTCTACAACCATTTCGGCGTCGACATCCGCGGCATCGGGCGAGCCTTCCTGCGCAACGTCATGAGCAAGGGCATTACGGAAGGGGCTTCCACTATCACCCAGCAGCTTGCCCGGAATCTGTATCTGACACCCCAGCGGACGTACAAGCGCAAGATCGAGGAGGCCATCCTCGCCATCCAGATAGAGAGGACCTATTCCAAGGACGAGATACTCGGCATGTATCTCAACCTCATCTACCTCGGCGAGGGCGCACACGGGGTGGAGGCGGCCGCGTATACCTACTTTCACAAGAAGGCGAAGGAGCTTACGCTGGAGGAGTCGGCCATGCTGGCGGCGCTCACCAAATCCCCTTCCCGCCTCTCCCCTTACAAGAACGCCGCCCGGACTGTTGAACGGCGCAATACGGTCCTCAGGAAGATGTACGAGGCGGGCTTCATCAACAAGGCAAGCTACGAGAAGGCCGTCCAGACGACTCTGGTCATCGCACCCTTCAAGACATACGAAAAGAGAACGGGATACTTCACCGAGTACGTGAAGCAGGTACTCGAAGAGTACGTGGAGCACGCCCAGGACGTGTTCACCAGCGGCTTCAACGTGAAGACCACGATGAACCTCAAGATGGTGCAGTACGCTTACGAGGCTGTAGAGAAAGGTATGGAGGCTTACAAGAAACGTCATCCGGAGGTCAAGGAGCTCCCTGAGGTCGCCCTCGTCGCCATGGAGGTCAAGACGGGAGAACTGAAAGTCATCGTGGGCGGGCGGGATTTCTCCCAATCCCCTTACAACAGGGCTGTGCAGGCCAAAAGACAGCCCGGTTCCTCCTTCAAGCCCATCATCTACCTCACAGCGTTGGAACAGGGGCTTGAACCCGGCACCACACTCAGAGATTCCCCGCTTTCCTACACGAACCCCTACACGGGCGTCGTCTGGAATCCCCGGAACTACCGCAACGAGTACCACGGTGACGTGACCATGCGGAAGGCACTCGAACTGTCCCTCAACACGGCAACGATCCGCCTCCTGGAACAGGTGGGCCTCGAGAATGTCATCGACATGGCCAAACAGCTCCATATTACAAGCAGGTTCGAGCCGAACCTCTCCCTTGCACTCGGCACCACCGAGATAGCCCCCATCGAACTCGCCGCGGCTTACGCCACCTTTGCCCGGGGAGGAGCATACGTCCAGCCCATATCGGTCAGGGCCATCACCACCATGGACGGGGAAGAGCGCTACCGCGAGCAGGCCGTGGAAGAGCCCATCGTCACACCCGAGATAGCCTACACCCTCGTCGACATCATGAAGGGTGTCGTAAAACACGGCACCGCCCGGGCCGCCGCGAAGATGCCCTACTACCTCGCAGGAAAGACGGGCACCACCGATGACTTCCGCGACGCCTGGTTCATCGGCTTCTCGCCGAACCTCCTCTGCGCCGTCTGGGTGGGCTACGACAAGAAGACGAACCTCGGTGCCAAGGAAGCGGGCGGGACAACGGCACTGCCCATCTGGATCGAATTCATGTCCAAGGCCCTTCCTTTCTACCCCAACACGGATTTCCCGCCTGCCACGGTGGACCTGCACCAACCGTAACGAGAGCAGAGGCGAGAGTAAGAGAGCGGTCTCACTTTTATCCCTGACGAGAGGCTCGTTGCTATAGGACTTGATAAGACATGCAGGACGCTTGGGGCATGTAGTGAGCGCTTGGAACGTATAGGGCGGTTGGGAGGGTATATCCTCTTTCTCCGACGTCAGGGGCAGATGGAGAAGGCGGGGGGCTCCATGCGATCATCCCCGGTCAGATTGTGGGGTGGATCACTTTCGTGCTTGTCAGTCGTAAGACAAAACCTCTCGACAGGGAGTTCGTCAGAAAGGTGATGACTTAAGATCGGACTCATCCGGACGGGACCGCAATTTCTCATGCTTTCAGGCCCCGTCCGGCCTCGTTCCGCATTGCCGACCCCGACAAATAAATTGCACAATCTCCAGGTTTTTTCATATAGTATGAGACCATGCCCATGGACATCAAACAGAAGGTCGCTCTTCTTGCCGCGGCATCGGCCCTCGTTCTCGCCGCGGGCAAGTTCACGATAGGGCTGTTTTCGGGTTCCATGACGGTGGTGTCCTCCGGCCTTGACAGCCTTCTCGACGTCTTCATGTCCGTCATGAACTTCTATGCCGTGAGAAAGGCTTCCCAGCCCGCCGATGACGAGCACCGATACGGGCACGGTAAGGCGGAGGATCTCGCGGGCACTCTTCAGTCCGTGGTGATCGTTCTGTCCGGCGGGTTCATAATCTTCAAGGCTGCACAGACGTTCCTCGAGAAAGGGGTCATATCGTATTCTTTCCTCGACCTTCTCGTCATGTGTCTTTCCCTCGTCTTCAGCTTCGTCATATCCACAACCCTCGTAACCGTCGGCAACCGCACGGGTTCAAACGCGCTCAAGGCCGATGCGCTCCACTACAGGAGCGATCTCTACTCCAACTCCGGGGCAATAGTTGCGATCATACTCACCTATTACACCGGCATAGCTCTCTTCGACCTTGCCTTTGCCGTCGTTGTCGGACTGATAATCATCGCTTCGGCTATAAAGATCTTCCGGAGCAGCATATCGGGCATCATGGATTCACGCCTTGACGACGAGGTGGAGCGGCAGATCAGGGACACGATCAACGGGATGTCGTTCCCTATGGCCGGGTTCCACAAATTGCGGACCCGCCATTCCGGGAGCGCCAAGTATATCGATTTCCATCTCCTCGCGTGCAGAAAGCTCCATATCGACGAGGCCCACACCCTGGCCCACGGCATCGAGAGCAAGATCAAGGCTCGGATACCCTTCTCCGATGTCATCGTGCACGTGGAGCCATGCAACGAGGAATGCGATCTTACGGAGATAACGTGTGTATTTAAGCACCGTTAGAACCGTTGGAGCCGTTGGAGCCGTTTTTTTCGTTGGGCCGGACCCGATCCGGTATTCGGAAGACTTTTGGAGGAGAAGGGAAAGAAGTGAGGTCAATGGCATCACATTTGGGACGTTTAGACAGGAAAGCGGGGCCGATCATTGTCCTTCTTTTCCTGGTTCTGCTGGCGGGATGCGCGGGACAGAAGGTGAAGTATGTCAGGGCGCAGGAGAATCCCGCGATGTATCAGAGGGTGGACCGTGTCCTCGCGGACTCGCGACGGGTCATCGATCCTTATCCCATCTACCGCTTCCAGTTCGCGGTGGTCGAGGACGGGGCTCCCAACGCCTGGGTGAATACGAAGAAAGGCTTCCTCGTGGTGACCACGGGTCTCCTGCAGATGTGCGACGACAACGAACTCTCCCTCATCTTTCTTCACGAGAACGCCCACATCAAGTACGACCACGCGGCAAAGAATTCCCTGCTCTCCGATGCCACGTCGGCGGCATTCACCATAGCCGGGTTCTTCCTCCCCGGCGTCGGCTACGGAAACCTCATCGTCAATCCTCTCGTCACAAGCGGCTACAGCAGATCGCAGGAACTGGAGGCGGACAAGGACGTCATCGACCAGTGTCACCTCCTCAGGCTAACGCCCGACCATTACGTTTCCGCCCTGGAAAAGATGAAACAATACGCGGCGTCGAAGGGAAAGAATTCCGACTCGACAGGCCTCTTCGACACCCACCCCAATCTGCAGTACAGGATAGATACGATACATAAGGTGACGAGAAGATAGGTGATAGGTGATGGGTGATGGGTGATGGGCGGCTCGGGAAAGATGCCGTCTTCCTGTAGCCTGTGACCTATAACCCATTACCCTCTTCTTTCACCATTATCCTTCTTTTCCCCACCCCCGTCGTGAAGGGGTTTGTTGCGGTGAAGGTGGGGAGAGGGACTTCTAAGGCGCCTTCCGTGACTGCCTGGTGAAGGGCGGGCACCGTCATCGCGGCCCTGCGGGCCGCATCCGGGAGGTCACCGTTGTCCACCGTGCCGGTGTAAAGGGACAGGTGGAGTTGGTCTTTTCCGCCGCGGACCAACTCCACCGAGTAGTTGATCAATCCCGGAATGGGGAAGAGGGCCTCGTCGAGGTCGGGAATGGAAAGGACATGGCCTTTGCCGACGGGCACCCTGTCCTCGAACCTGCCCGAGACCCGGCCGAGCCGTTTGAGCGCGGTGCCGCAGGGACATGGTTCTATCATGAAATGGCCGATATCCCCCGTGCGGTACCGGATGAGCGGCATGCCCTTCCGGGTGAGCGTGGTAAAAACGATCTCCCCCTGCGCTCCGTCGGGGCAAACAAGGCCCGTAACGGGGTCCACGATCTCCACATAGAAGTCCGCTTCGCGGATGTGGTAACCGATCAGCGCCGCGCATTCGACGGCAAAACCGAGGCCTGTCTCGGTCATGCCGTAATGGGAATAGACGGGGCAACCCCACGTCGTTCCAAGCTCGTCGATGATGGCCTTCGGGACATAATCCGTCGAGAGGAGCACACTCTTCACCCTGCCGGCCGGCATCTCTCTGCCCCCCTTTCGTGCCATCCAGAGCAACTGGGTGGGTATTCCGACAAGACAGTCGATGTCGAGCATCACAATATCCGACAGGGCCCTGTCAACCTCCCGCACGGGGCCGTGAACGATTCCCTCCACGTCCATCCTGGCAAGCCCCCTCTTCAGGAGATCGCCCACGCTGTCCCTCTTTTCCCCCGGGAGGAGTATGAGCACGCGCTGCCCGGGGGATACGAGGGTGGACATGCCGTGATGAAAGAAATCGATGGTAAGCTCCAGGTCTCCGGCGGTGAAGAAGAGCCGTTTGGACGCACCTGTCGTGCCCGACGTGTTGAGGGTCACGACGCGGACTATATCGCCCTGCGAGACACAGAGGAAGCTCAAGGGAGAGTCCTTTATATCATCGGCAACGGTAAAAGGCAGGGAGGATACGTCCGCAAGAGAGGAAAGGTCCCTGCCGGAAAAACCTTTCAGGAGCCTCGCATAGAAGGGGCTCTTTTCCCTCGCGTAATCCAGGGTCTCGCGGAATCGTTCATGGTGGTACCGGTCGAGGTCTTCCCGCGAAACGATAGGTGAAGTCGATCTGCCGCTGTCGCGGACCTTCCCGGCGATCCATTGATCGAGGGGTGTTCTCGGCGCTCTATTGCCCACGGTAGAGGGTCCGCCCCGTTTCACTGGTAAGATTGTACGCGCAGAAAGGGATGAGACGGCCGTCACGCGACATTATGGAGATGCAGCAATCCCGCAGACGGTCGAGGTCGATGTTCCAGGCGTCCTGAAAGACCATACAGGAGATGGAGAAACCAAAGTCTCTTCCCCTCTGAAGGAACGCGTCAAGGTCGATGACATCCCCCTCGGTAAACAGGGATTTGCCGGCACTAACGTCTCCCTTCGCCGGTGAGCCTGCCGAACAGCAGGGTGAGGCGGGCGACCATTGCCGGGCAACGGTGGAAATGGTACGCAGAAGTCCTTCCCTGCCGTCACTTCTCCCCGTGCAACACAGATCGGCTGACGGCGATGTGGCCTTCAGACGACCGTCGGGCATCACCAGAAAACTGCCGTGAAAGGAGCAATGATCGTTCTCGGTGCCGGGCGGCAGGAAATTCCATCGGTCGCAGAGATCACCCGCTTGCCCGGCGATCGCCGTGATGACCTCGGGAAGGGTGAACCTCCTTGCAGGCTCGGGTGCAACGTGGTAGCGTCCGAAATAACTGAGGGGTTGAAAATGAACGCCTCTCACAACGGGGCTCAGCTTCACGGCAAGGCGGAGGATGGACCCGATATCGCCCGTATTCACCCCTGCCGCAAGGGTGGGAACGAGGATCACTCCCAGTCCGGCCGCGCCGCACTCCTCGATCGCCGCCATCTTCACGTCGAGAAGCGGGCGGCCCCTGAGCTCGGTGTAGATCCCGTCCTCGGTCCCGTCGAACTGGAGGAAGACGGTTGAAAGTCCCGCCTCCCGCAGTCTTTTCGCATAGCCTGACGTGCCGGCAATGACGATCCCGTTCGTGTTCACCTGGATGAAGGAAAAGCCTTTCTTCACCCCCAGGGCCACTATTTCCGGCAGGTCCTCCCTGAGCGTGGGCTCCCCGCCGGAGAGTTGTATGCTGCAGGCGCCGGCCGCCTCCATGACCCGATCATACCACCAGCCGATGGTTTGAAGGTCCGGCTCATCGGCGCTTTCAGGTTCGCCGGGCGTGTCGGCAAAGCACACGGGGCACCCGAGGTTGCACCGGTCAGTGATCTCGAGGAGCACCGAGCAGGGATACTGGCGATGGGCCGCGCAGAGACCGCAATCGAAAGGACACCCCCTGTCGACCGGACCATAGAGGATCTCGGGATGAGCGGGGCTTTTTTCGCGCGTCCAATCCTCATACCGCGGCTCGCCCCTCCAGACGGGCACACTCCATTTGCCATGTCCCTCGCAGGATTTCTCAAGAAAGATCTCTCCGTCTCTCTCCACGAGAATGGCTTCGACAAGTTTGAGGCAAACGGGACAGAGACTCTGAGACCTTTTGACCACCCGTGCGGCAGGGGCGTCACCCATGCGCGTCTTCCCCGGGGCACACCCCATGGGCCTCCAGTATGGACAGAACCTTGTCGTAGGTCCCAACGATCAGCTTGAGACAGGCCTTCTTGTCAGGACTCACGGTGAGGATGTCAACGCACTTCTTTCCGCCGTAGGAACCCCTCGTCTGGTCATCGAACCACTGCGCGAGATCATAGATCGCAAAGGGAAGATCGCCCTTCGCAGTCTCGTCGTCGGAGCCCTTCCCCAGAAACAGGGAGATGAGGCACACCCCTCCGAACAGAACCCCGCATGTTTCCCCGGCGTCGACTATGCCCTTGCACAGCCCCCCCACGGCCCGCACGAGGTCCGGGTTCTCCCGGCCCATGCTCCGAAGCATCATTATGGCCATTATCTGGGTGCAGCAATAACCCATCCCGTTGAGCTTCGCCGCCTCCAGCACACGTTCGTTGAGTTCGAGCACTTCACTGTCAGCACTGGTCGTCATTGGTCCTCCTTGCAACAAGAAGATAGTATCCGATACCCCGCCAGTCATGGGATATCTCCCTGCACCCGGCGCCGGCCGTATAGTACAGTGGCAGCGAGCATCCCGACATGACAAGCTCCGCTGCCAGTCTTCTGAGATCGGCCGTCCTGTCCTCAAAGGTAACAATATTGAAGCCGGTCCGGACCAGGTATTCCTCCAACCGGGCCCTGTCGAGAATATTCATACCCTGCGGCGCCGCCTCCCCGCCTGCGAGACGGTAGAGGTCTGAAACCACGAGAAAGCCCCCTCTTTCCACGATCCTGGAAAACTCCCTCACCACCGCTTCGGCCTCGGTATGGCAGAGAACACATTCACACAGTACAGCCTGGAACACTCCGTCCCTGAAGGGCATTGCCTCCATCTTTCCCCGCACCAGAGGGCCTTTGTACTCCTCCGCCCGGGCCCCGGTGAGCATCTCCATTGAAAGATCGAGACCGCAGGACCACGCCCCGCTGCGCTCCATGAGATGCCTGAGCGTCACACCGCTGCCGCATCCCGCGTCGAGTACCCGTCCGCTACCTGGTATGCGGCACAGCTCAAGCGCCCTATCCGTCAAGGTCAATCCGCCGGGCCTCAAGGCCCCACCGGTCATTCTCTGAAGGCGTGCCCCTCGTTCGTCATTGTCCATGGCACGGGCTACTTGTCCTCGAGCATCTTCTCCGCCAGCGCCATCCGCTGGGTGGCATCTTCCTCGGTCACGAATATGCGCTGACAGGAAGGACAGGCAGGGATATCGACACCGAAGGTCTCCTCCATGTATTTCAGTTTCACCGTAGCCAGCTCGAGTCTCCTGTCGCATTTCGTGCAGGTCCAGTCCAGCGTCTGCTGCTTCTTCGCGGGCATATTGAACCCGTGCAGTATCTCCATGCGGTGGGAATAGGCCCTGTGTATTCTGTATGCCCCGCCCTCCCTGCCGAACTCGATCCAATAGGTCGTCGTCGCCGGTGTGAAATAGGCAAGGCAATGCCCCGTGTCGGGGTGGATATAGACATTCCCCGTTTCTTCCGCGAAATCAAGGACCCTCAGGATATCTTCTTCCCTGATCCCCCTCTTTTCGAGGACGGTCTCTACATCAGCATCGATCCGCAGCGTTTTCCCTTCTGCCACCATCCGCTCTCCTTGCCACTAACGCAATTGTCCACCCCATGGCGGCGGTGGACAATTGCTATTCTCAATTATCTCTTATTCTCCGATGCACTCACCGGCATTCATCCATCCGGCCGCCTCCCCGCCGCCCCGACCCGTAGGGCAGCATCTCTCCCTTGCAGGCGGGGCATAAGGAACCCCGCTCTGAGGGATAGGGCTCCCCGCAGGAGGGACACAGGGCGATGGGTCCGCCCTTTTTCTTCTCCACGAGGTCCAGAGAGACATTTATCTTCTCCACGGAGCAGACCCCGCTCCCCGCCTCCTCTATCTCCTTCATGAGACGGGCCGTGTCCTGCTCGGCCTTGGGGGTGAGCTTCAAGAACCAGCCCCGTATCTCGGGCCAGACATCGAGCTTCTCCGGGTCGATGAAGACCCGTGTCCCCTCGCCGGTATACTTGTCGTAAAAGGCCAGCGAGAACCGGCCCGTGTCCATCACCTTCAACCACCCGTTTCCAATGGAGCAGGGGGTGAGGAGCTGTACCGCGTCGGGCAGACACTTCGCCGTCTCGCATATGACGTCGTAGATCCCGCCCCTTGGCAGACAGCGGTACGCGAGATCCACCATGGACCCCCCGATCATGATGCCCGGGGCGGCACTGCCGTGGAAGGCCTTTACCATCCCGGCAAACTCATCGAAGGTGTGGGACATGATCATCATCGAGCCTCTACTATATCACACCTTCCGTATGGAACACAAAAGCCCCTTCCACTCGGGGTATCCCATGATGGGCTCCCGGGCGTTGCAGTCGGTGAGCCTGTTGCAGTTCCCCTCTTCCGGCCAGCCGTGGGGAACGAGGACAAC